>ERZ773090.266-NODE-266-length-38289-cov-36.3285_pt1 | contig 38289 bp, 31 predicted proteins | sample MGYA00580579_ERZ773090 | MGnify/ENA primary metagenome ERZ773090 (study PRJEB29015, sample SAMEA2738014) | human oral metagenome | biome: human oral; feature: human-associated habitat; material: dental | place: China | collected 2132 ... | reverse complement strand
GAGCATCTGATTTGTAATCAGAGGGTCGCGTGTTCAAGTCATGTAGCCGGCATTTTTGAATAGGATGCGAACGTAGTTCAGTGGTAGAACATCACCTTGCCAAGGTGGGGGTCGCGGGTTCGAATCCCGTCGTTCGCTTGAGGCGGCCGGGGTGGCGGAACTGGCAGACGCACAGGACTTAAAATCCTGCGATTGGTAACGATCGTACCGGTTCGATTCCGGTCCTCGGCATATAATGATGAGCACCCTTAGCTCAACTGGATAGAGTACCTGACTACGAATCAGGCGGTTAGAGGTTCGAATCCTCTAGGGTGCATTTTTTCTATTTAACTCGGGAAGTAGCTCAGCTTGGTAGAGTACTTGGTTTGGGACCAAGGTGTCGCAGGTTCGAATCCTGTCTTCCCGATTGATTTATTGACTAAGATACTTAAGTGAGTATCTTTTTTTGGCTCTTTGTCAACTGTAGTGGATTGAAGAAAAGCTAAGATCGAGAAAGGACAAATTTTGTCCTTTCTTTTTTTATGTTCAGAGTGATGAAAATCCTTTTTTTGAAGTTTTCAAAGTTTCGAAAACCAAAGGCATTTCGTTTGATGAGTTTAATGAAATTATTCGTTGCTTCCAATTTTACGTTGGAATAAGGTAACTGAAGGGCGTTGACGATTTTCTCTTTGTCCTTGAGAAAGGTTTGTAAGACAGTCTGAAAAAGAGGATGAACCAGCTTTAGGTTGTCCTCAATGAGTCCGAAAAATTTCTTCGGTTCCTTATTCTGAAAGTGAAAAAGCAAGAGCTGATAGAGATTATAGTGGTGTTTTAAGTCTTCGGAATAGCTCAAAAGCTTGTCTAGAATTTCTCTATTCGTTAAGTGCATACGAAAAGCAGGGCGATAAAATCTCTTATCGCTGAGTTTACGGCTTTCTTGTTGAATGAGCTTCCAGTAGCGCTTGATAGCCTTGTATTCATGGGATTTTCTATCGAATTGGTTCATGATTTGGACCCGCACACGGCTCATAGCACGGCTTAAGTGTTGCACAATGTGAAAGCGATCCAATACAATTTTTGCATTTGGGAGTGAAACAGTCTGGTAGACTGTTTCAGCCTGAGCCTAGAAATTCGAAAGCGAAGTCGTTTAGCCAAGTCATAGTAAGGGCTAAATATATCCATCGTAATGATTTTCACCTGCCAACGGACGGCTTGATTGTAGGGAAGAAAATGATTTCGGATGATAGTTTGTGTCCTGCCTTCAAGGACAGAGATGATATTGAGCTTGTCAAAATCTTGCGCAATGAAACTCATCTTTATCTCCCGATTGAAACAGTCACTCCCCTGACTGTTTCAACGTCCCAGGACATAATCTCAGGAAGTCGGCTAAAGTCATGTTTAAAGTGAAAGTCATTGAGCTTGCGAATGACAGTTGAAGTTGAAATGGCCAGCTGATAAGTAATATCAGTCATAGAGGTCTTTTCAATCAACTTTTGAGCAATTTTTTGGTTGATAATACGAGGGATTTGGTGCTTTTTCTTGACGAGAGAAGTCTCAGCGACCAACATTTTCGAACAATGATAGCACTTGAAACGACGCTTTTTCAGAAGAATTCTAGTAGGCATACCAGTCGTTTCAAGGTAAGGAATTTTAGATGGTTTTTGGAAGTCATATTTCTTCATTTGACTTCCGCAATCAGGACAAGATGGGGCGTCATAGTCCAGTTTAGCGATGATTTCCTTGAAGGTATCTCTATTAATAACATCCATAATTTGGATATTAGGGTCTTTAATATCGAGTAGTTTTGTGATAAAATATAATGGTTCCATATGATTCTTTCTAATGATGGTTTGATCGCTTTTCATTATAGATCTTATGGGACTTTTTTTCTACAACAAAATAGGCTCCATAATATCCATAGGGGATTTACCCACTACAAATATTATAGAGTCTGCAAACAACACCCCATGACTAGAAGATTCTTCTAACCATGGGGTGTTTTCTCTATAGGAGGGCTAGGTTATACTCCTCGAAAATCTCTTTAAACCACGTCAGCTTCGCCTTATCTACAACCTCAAAGCTGTGCTTTGAGCAGCCTGCGGCTAGCTTTCTAGTTTACTCTTTGATTTTCATTGAGTATTAGTTCTTTTTCTTGTTTTTTATCAACCATCCAAGTCCGAGAAGGGCAAGGATGCTGAATCCAGCAAGGGCAAGAAGGGATTTGTTCTCAGTACCTGTGTTTGGAAGGACCTTCTGAGAAAGAGTCTCTGTAGCAGTTTTTTGAGAGTCAGGATTTGCTACTAGGTTTTGGGCTTGGTCTTGTTCTGATTCAACTTCCAAGCTAGAAAGATCAAATTCTGGTTTTTCTTCCACAGCTGGGGCGACAATAGCACCACCTTGAGACAAGCGGAGAACAACGGCAGTGAGAGCGTTCAATTTCAAGCCTTTTTCAGTCCATTCGAGACCTTGAGGTTTAGCGATTCCTACTGGTCCGGCTTGATTTTCATCTGCGAGGACTTCAGCCTTTCTCAAGTGAGCAAAGGCAGTTCCCAAGTTGAATTCGCGAGCCTTACTATCCGCATTGACAAAGACAGCGTAGACATCTCCATTTGGAGCAGTGATTTGGTAGCCGATGACCACGTCTTCTTTTTCAACACCATTTTGGCCTGGGACAGTGATGAGTCGGACGCGCTCTTTGATATCTTGTAGACTCTTGAGTCGGAAGGCGTCTGTAGATTGACGAAGAGCGATCAATCCTTTCATGTAGTCACGGCTCTTGACATTTTCAGGATATGCTTTGCTATCTGTAGCTTTGGTCCAATCAAACTTGTTGACAGCATCACTAGAGTCGTAAGAGTCATGGATAAAGTAAGGATAGACAAATGGCTTGCCGTCTTTGTCACGCAACAAGTGAGACTTGTTTGGAACCTTATCTTCAGGGACAGGAGTCTTATAGGCTGGATCAAGGAATTGTTTGGTACGTCCATATTCCTGACCAGAGTGGATAAACGGAGTTCCTTGAGCAGTCAAGACCATGAGGTTTCCAAGTCGCAAACGGCGATGGATTTCAGCGTAGTTCTCAGCCTTGCTTGGGTCTTTTTTGATAGACTGGGCAATGATGTCAAAGAGAGTCAAGTTATCATGGGCTGCGATATACTGGATAACATCTCCAGGATTGTCAGCCTCAAAGTTTGTTGGTTGGGCAATGAGATTTTTAAAGATGGTATTGATATCGCGTTTGCCACCTGTGATAAAGGCAGGTTGACCTTCGTTTGGATAGCCAGACTTGAGGTTGTTGCGGATGTCGTCTGAAAAGACAGCGACAGTATCTGTTTTCTTCATCCAATCTTGGTCAGCAGGTTGTACAGGCGTATTTTCATCGCCAGTATAGGTTCTCCAGCCTTCACCTAGCATGATAAGATTTGGATTGAGGGCGCGTGCAGCCTTATATGCTTCTTCGATTGAAGCCGCATCGTGATCACCCATCATATCGAAGCGGAAACCATCCACTTTGTAGGTTTCAACCAGATACTTGATAGAGTCTACCAAGACACGTTTAGACATGTAGTGGGTAGTTCCCAAACGGCCGCCTCCAAAGCTAGTACGTGGAGTTCCGTCTGCGTCCATAAAGTGATAGTAGTTTGGCTCAATATCTTCAAAAATGTCAACATTGGCAGTATGGTTGTAGACCACGTCCAAGATAGCCCCCATGCCACGTTTGTGGATTTCGTTGATGAGGTTTTTGAATTCGGCAATTCGTTTTTCTGGATCCTTAGGATCGCTTGAGTACATACCAGTCAAGGAGAAGTAGTTTTGAGGGTCATATCCCCAGTTGTAGTTGCTGTTGCTTGAAGCGTAGGCAGATAAACGTTCATGGTTTTTCAATTCATTGACAAAGTAGTAAGACAAGACTGGAAGGAGTTGGATATGAGTCACACCCAAGTCTTTGAGATAGTCTAGTTTTTCGATAAAGGCTTCAAAGGTACCAAATGGTTTGGTCAAGTCTTTTGCGATGGCAGGATCCGAAGTGAAGTCACGCACATGAGCTTCATAGATAACGGCATCTTCACGTGATTTGAAGTTACGAATCTTACCATAGGTCAAGTCTTGCGGACCTAACTTCGCTGGATCGACAAAGGCAGCTTTAGCGACCTTATGAGCGGCATCTGTTTTTGCTAGGTCACTGTTCCAAGCCGCTAATGATTTGGCATAAGGGTCAAGAACGAGGACAGTTTTACCTTGGCGCTCGATCTGGTAGTGGTAGTAATAGCCAGTGTAGTTGCTGATACCGAGACCTGAGTTTGCATCCAGAGTTTGTTTCCAGGTTCCTTTTTCTCCTTTCTCAAGGGCGACAGTTCCGACCACTTTTTCAGGGTCTTTCTTGTCATAGACGACAACGGAAACCTTATCAGCACTTGGAGACCAGAGGGTGAGGTCAACACGCTTGCCATCTTCTTTTAGAGTTGCGCCGAGTGGACCATCGTAACTGTAGGATTCATCCTTGAGGCGCCAGCTTGAACGTGTCGTAAAGCGGTCTGAATTGTAGCTGACAGTGTACGGGTGTTGGGTGTCAGAGAAGTCGCCGATATAGGTCACTTTTTTACCTGCCTCATCCACTTCCACGTCTGTGATAGCTACTTTACTCCCTTGGTAATCAGTGATGCTGGAGTGTTTGAGGATATCGTCTTTCTTAGCTCCAACTAGGGTAGAAAAACTGCTTTCGATACGAGATTTAGCCACGTGTTGGGCACCAGTCATGCGGATATCGTGCACATAGTAGGGGTTGGTGTAGACGGTTTCGTCATCATCTTTGAGGAAAATCTGACTGTGATTTTTTAGATCTGTGAATTTATAATCTTCTTTTCTGATTTTCACATCATCGTCTTTCTTGCTTTCGTCTAGTAATAAAAATCCAAATTCTCTTGCAGCTTCATTGAGTGGGATATCAATGTAGCGACCATATTTTCCAGTTGCAGTGAAGTCTGTTCCGTCAGGCCATTCTCCACTGCTTGGATTCTTGACATCGCCCCAATACCAGAGAGATTTTTTGTCATAGTTGCCATCGGTGCGATAGTAGTTGACACGAATAGTTCCTGCTGGTTGAGGGCGGTAGTTGTATACCTTGTAGTTTTCATCTAGCCAGGCCTCATTCATTTTTGGAGAGAGGCGCTCTACTGAACGGTCCCCTGTCAGGTTATCCCCTTTGGTATTGTTGATAAGGAAGCTGACTTTCTTGGCTTGCTCATTTCTGAGTTTGACATCTAGGTAATAGCCGTAGTCATCTTGCTTGGCATCCTTGAAGGACTGGGCTCCATTGGGCCAGTTTTCAGACGGCTTTTCAACATCGTCCCAAGTCCAAAGACCTTGAGAATCTTTGTTTTCTTCAGGGAGTTTTTTTACATGGATGCGGAAGTAGTTATCTGCGATGGGGTCTTCAGAACTAGTGTCTGCTTGAGATTTTTGATCAGAACTTGGCGTTGAAGTCGGAGTATCTGCCTTTTCTGCCTTGCTGTTAGGCTGGCTTGTGGTAGCATCTTCTGTTTTAGGTGTTTCTGGTGCTAGAGCAGCTTCAGTTGCGGGTGCTTCTTTTTTAGTAGCAAGGGAAGCGTTTGCATTATTTTGTTCAGAAATAGGTGTCTGTTTTTGAGTTTGACTAGTTTCAGTCTCAGTAGGGGCCTTGGTCACAGCGCTGGTATTTTCCTGAGTTTGAGGAAGGTTTTCGTTGGCCGAAATAGTTGGCATTGCAGCAGAAAGCAAGACAATGCTAGCACCAATAAGGACAGAACCAGTTCCATTTTTCAAGGAACGGATACCATAAATCATTTTTTTCTCAGTTTGAGATGGGATCTTTTTCATCACAATTCTCCTTGTGTAGTTGTTCCCTATCAGTATAGCATGAGGTAAACATTAGTGCAAGCGTTTTCCTGTTTTTTGAGAGAAAATATAATGCTTCATTCTCTTGAAATTTTAAAATAATATATAGGAAAAGATTGTTTAAAAAATAGTAAAAAAATCTTGAAAAATCTAGCTAAATAAGGTATAATATGAATAATCATTTGTCGTAGGTTTTGTCTGAAATATTGTCCAGACAAGACTCACAGCAGTTAAATCTTCTGAAAAAGTCAGATTTAGCTGCTCTTTTTGTGCTTTTTTTCAGGTTTTCGAGTGCTTGTAACAAAGATTTAAAGATTCTGAAAATTCATCAAAGGGACACGGTGATAGGGGTTTTTAAAACCATATGACGATTAGAAAAGCCTGATTGACAAGGCTTGGAATTTATTTACAAAGGAGAATCATCTTGGCAGGACATGACGTTCAATACGGGAAACATCGTACCCGTCGTAGTTTTTCAAGAATCAAAGAAGTTCTTGACTTACCAAATTTGATTGAAATTCAAACGGATTCATTCAAAGCTTTCCTAGACCATGGTCTTAAGGAAGTGTTTGAAGATGTATTGCCAATTTCAAACTTCACAGACACAATGGAGTTGGAATTTGTTGGCTATGAAATCAAGGAACCAAAATACACACTCGAAGAAGCACGTATCCACGATGCTAGCTATTCAGCACCAATTTTTGTAACCTTCCGCTTGATCAATAAAGAAACAGGCGAAATTAAGACCCAAGAAGTTTTCTTTGGTGATTTCCCAATCATGACAGAAATGGGTACTTTCATCATCAATGGTGGTGAACGTATTATCGTTTCGCAGTTGGTCCGCTCACCAGGTGTTTACTTTAACGATAAAGTTGATAAAAACGGTAAAGTGGGCTACGGCTCAACTGTTATCCCTAACCGTGGAGCTTGGTTGGAACTTGAAAGCGACTCAAAAGACATTGCCTACACTCGTATTGACCGTACTCGTAAGATTCCATTTACGACCTTGGTTCGTGCCCTTGGTTTCTCAGGTGATGATGAAATCTTTGATATCTTTGGTGACAGCGAATTGGTTCGCAACACTGTTGAAAAAGATATCCACAAGAATCCAATGGACTCTCGTACAGACGAAGCCTTGAAAGAAATCTACGAACGCCTTCGTCCAGGTGAGCCTAAGACTGCTGAAAGCTCACGTAGCTTGCTTGTAGCGCGTTTCTTTGATCCACGTCGCTACGATTTGGCAGCTGTTGGTCGTTACAAGATCAATAAAAAACTCAACGTTAAAACACGCTTGCTCAACCAAACCATTGCGGAGCCATTGGTAGACCCTGAAACTGGTGAAATCTTGGTAGAAGCTGGTACCGTTATGACTCGCAGCGTGATTGAAAGTATCGAGAGTCACTTGGATGGCGACTTGAACAAGATCGTTTATATTCCAAACGATGCAGCTGTTTTGACAGAACCAGTTGTCCTTCAAAAATTCAAGGTTGTTGCCCCAACGGACCCAGACCGTGTTGTAACCATCATCGGAAATGCTAATCCAGACGACAAGGTTCGTGTTGTAACTCCTGCGGATATCCTTGCAGAGATGAGCTACTTCCTTAACTTGGCAGAAGGTATCGGACGTGTGGATGATATCGACCACCTTGGGAACCGTCGTATCCGTGCAGTTGGTGAATTGCTTGCTAACCAAGTACGTCTTGGACTTTCTCGTATGGAACGTAATGTCCGTGAACGCATGTCTGTTCAGGACAATGAAGTTTTAACACCACAACAAATCATCAATATCCGTCCTGTAACAGCTGCGGTTAAAGAATTCTTTGGTTCATCACAGTTGTCACAGTTCATGGACCAACACAATCCACTTTCTGAGTTGTCTCACAAACGTCGTTTGTCAGCCTTAGGACCTGGTGGTTTGACACGTGACCGTGCAGGATATGAAGTACGTGACGTGCACTATACTCACTATGGCCGTATGTGTCCAATCGAGACACCTGAAGGACCTAACATCGGTTTGATCAATAACTTGTCATCTTACGGACACTTGAATAAGTATGGATTTGTTCAAACACCATACCGTAAGGTTGACCGTGAAACGGGTGTTGTGACCAACGAAATCGTTTGGTTGACAGCCGATGAAGAAGATGAATTTACTGTAGCGCAGGCTAACTCTCGCCTCAACGAAGACGGTACTTTTGCTGAGAAGGTTGTCATGGGACGTCACCAAGGGGTCAACCAAGAGTATCCAGCAGAAGTGGTTGACTACATGGACGTGTCACCAAAACAGGTAGTTGCCGTTGCGACAGCATGTATTCCTTTCTTGGAAAACGATGACTCCAACCGTGCCCTCATGGGTGCCAACATGCAACGTCAGGCTGTGCCTTTGATTGATCCAAAAGCGCCTTACGTTGGTACTGGTATGGAATACCAAGCAGCTCATGACTCTGGTGCTGCTGTTATTGCTCAGTATGATGGTAAAGTTACATACGCAGATGCTGACAAGGTAGAAGTACGTCGTGAAGATGGTTCATTGGATGTCTACCACATCCAAAAATTCCGTCGTTCAAACTCAGGTACTGCCTACAACCAACGCACGCTTGTTAAAGTTGGCGATGTCGTTGAAAAAGGCGACTTTATCGCTGACGGACCTTCTATGGAAAAAGGGGAAATGGCGCTTGGACAAAACCCAATCGTTGCCTACATGACTTGGGAAGGTTACAACTTCGAGGATGCCGTTATCATGAGTGAACGCTTGGTCAAAGACGATGTCTACACATCTGTCCACCTTGAAGAATACGAATCAGAAACCCGCGATACAAAGCTTGGGCCTGAAGAAATTACTCGTGAAATTCCAAACGTTGGTGAAGATGCCCTTAAAGACCTTGACGAAATGGGGATTATCCGTATCGGTGCTGAGGTTAAAGAAGGCGATATCCTTGTAGGTAAAGTCACACCTAAGGGTGAGAAAGACCTTTCAGCTGAAGAACGTCTCTTGCACGCTATCTTCGGAGACAAGTCTCGTGAAGTGCGTGACACTTCTCTTCGTGTACCACACGGTGCAGATGGTGTTGTTCGTGATGTTAAGATCTTTACACGTGCAAATGGCGATGAGTTGCAATCAGGTGTTAACATGCTGGTTCGTGTCTACATCGCTCAAAAACGTAAGATCAAGGTCGGAGATAAGATGGCCGGACGTCACGGAAACAAAGGGGTTGTCTCTCGTATCGTTCCTGTAGAAGACATGCCTTACCTTCCAGACGGAACTCCAGTCGATATCATGTTGAACCCACTTGGGGTACCATCACGTATGAATATCGGTCAGGTTATGGAACTCCACCTTGGTATGGCAGCCCGTACTCTTGGTATCCACATCGCAACACCAGTCTTTGACGGAGCAAGTTCTGAAGACCTTTGGGACACTGTTAAAGAAGCAGGTATGGATAGCGATGCCAAAACAATCCTTTACGATGGACGTACTGGTGAACCGTTTGATAACCGTGTGTCAGTTGGTGTCATGTACATGATCAAACTCCACCACATGGTTGACGATAAATTGCACGCGCGTTCAGTCGGACCATACTCAACCGTTACCCAACAACCACTCGGAGGTAAAGCTCAGTTTGGTGGACAACGTTTCGGTGAGATGGAGGTTTGGGCTCTTGAAGCCTACGGTGCGTCAAATGTCCTTCAAGAAATCTTGACTTACAAGTCTGACGATATCAACGGACGTTTGAAAGCTTATGAAGCCATTACAAAAGGAAAACCAATTCCAAAACCAGGTGTTCCAGAATCCTTCCGAGTTCTTGTCAAAGAATTGCAATCTCTTGGTCTTGACATGCGTGTCCTTGACGAAGATGACCAAGAAGTGGAACTTCGCGACTTGGATGAAGGAATGGACGAAGATGTCATCCACGTAGATGACCTTGAAAAAGCCCGCGAAAAAGCAGCCCAAGAGGCTAAAGCAGCCTTTGAAGCTGAAGAAGCTGAGAAAGCAACAAAAGCGGAAGCAACAGAAGAAGCTGCTGAACAAGAATAAGCAGTTCACTTAGAATAGAAAGGGAAGAAATAGTGGTTGATGTAAATCGTTTTAAAAGTATGCAAATCACCCTAGCTTCTCCAAGCAAAGTCCGTTCATGGTCTTATGGAGAAGTCAAAAAACCTGAAACAATCAATTACCGTACGTTGAAACCAGAACGTGAAGGACTCTTTGACGAAGTCATCTTTGGTCCTACTAAAGACTGGGAATGTGCTTGTGGGAAGTACAAACGCATTCGTTACAGAGGGATTGTTTGTGACCGCTGTGGGGTTGAAGTAACGCGTACAAAAGTTCGTCGTGAGCGTATGGGGCACATCGAGTTGAAAGCTCCTGTATCTCACATCTGGTACTTCAAGGGGATTCCAAGCCGTATGGGCTTGACCCTTGATATGAGTCCTCGTGCCCTCGAGGAAGTTATCTACTTTGCGGCTTATGTGGTGATTGATCCGAAGGATACACCACTTGAGCACAAATCTATCATGACAGAGCGCGAATACCGTGAGCGCTTGCGTGAGTACGGTTATGGATCATTCGTTGCCAAAATGGGTGCCGAAGCTATCCAAGACCTTTTGAAACAAGTAGATCTTGAAAAAGAAATTGCTGAACTCAAAGAAGAGTTGAAAACAGCTACTGGACAAAAACGTGTCAAAGCTATCCGTCGTTTGGATGTTTTGGATGCCTTTTACAAGTCTGGAAATAAACCTGAATGGATGATTCTCAACATTCTTCCAGTTATTCCACCAGATCTTCGTCCAATGTTGCAGTTGGATGGTGGCCGTTTTGCCTCATCTGACTTGAACGACCTTTACCGTCGTGTTATCAACCGTAACAACCGTTTGGCTCGTTTGCTTGAGTTGAATGCACCAGGTATCATCGTTCAAAATGAGAAGCGTATGCTTCAAGAAGCGGTTGACGCTTTGATTGACAACGGTCGTCGTGGTCGTCCGATTACAGGACCAGGTAGCCGTCCACTGAAATCATTGAGCCACATGCTTAAAGGGAAACAAGGGCGTTTCCGTCAAAACTTGCTCGGTAAACGTGTTGACTTCTCAGGACGTTCCGTTATCGCCGTTGGTCCAACTCTTAAGATGTACCAATGTGGTGTGCCACGTGAAATGGCGATCGAGCTCTTTAAACCATTCGTCATGCGTGAAATCGTTGCCCGTGACATCGTGCAAAACGTTAAGGCAGCAAAACGCTTGGTAGAACGCGGAGACGAACGTATCTGGGATATTCTTGAAGAAGTAATCAAAGAACACCCAGTACTTTTGAACCGCGCACCGACCCTTCACCGTTTGGGTATCCAAGCCTTTGAGCCAGTCTTGATTGATGGTAAGGCCCTTCGCTTGCACCCACTTGTCTGTGAAGCCTACAATGCCGACTTTGACGGGGACCAAATGGCCATCCACGTACCGCTTTCAGAAGAAGCTCAAGCAGAAGCTCGTATCTTGATGTTGGCTGCTGAGCATATCTTGAACCCGAAAGATGGTAAACCAGTTGTTACTCCATCTCAGGACATGGTTTTGGGTAACTACTACTTGACCATGGAAGAAGCTGGTCGTGAAGGTGAAGGAATGGTCTTCAAAGACCGTGACGAAGCTGTTATGGCTTACCGTAATGGCTATGTTCACCTCCACTCACGTGTTGGTATCGCGACAGATAGCCTCAACAAACCTTGGACTGAAGAGCAAAAACACAAGGTCTTGCTGACAACAGTTGGTAAAATCCTCTTCAACGACATCATGCCAGAGGGTCTGCCTTACTTGCAAGAACCAACAAATGCCAACTTAACAGAAGGTGTTCCAGCTAAATACTTCTTGCCACTAGGTGGAGATATCAAGGAAGCAATCAGCAATCTTGAACTCAACCCTCCATTCAAGAAGAAAAATCTTGGGAATATCATCGCTGAAATCTTCAAACGTTTCCGTACGACAGAAACTTCTGCCTTACTTGACCGCATGAAGAACCTCGGTTACCACCACTCAACTCTTGCGGGATTGACAGTGGGTATTGCCGATATCCCAGTCGTTGATGACAAGGCTGAAATCATTGAAGAATCACACAAACGTGTAGAACAAATCACCAAACAATTCCGTCGTGGTATGATCACAGACGACGAGCGCTACAATGCCGTTACAGCTGAATGGCGTGCTGCCCGTGAAAAATTAGAGAAACGTTTGGTTGCCAACCAAGATCCGAAGAACCCAATCGTTATGATGATGGACTCTGGAGCTCGTGGTAACATCTCAAACTTCTCACAGCTTGCCGGTATGCGTGGTCTGATGGCAGCTCCGAACGGACGTATCATGGAATTGCCAATCCTTTCAAACTTCCGCGAAGGTTTGTCAGTACTCGAAATGTTCTTCTCAACTCACGGTGCCCGTAAGGGTATGACCGATACGGCCCTTAAGACAGCCGACTCAGGTTACTTGACTCGTCGTTTGGTTGACGTTGCCCAAGACGTTATCATCCGTGAGGACGACTGTGGAACAGACCGTGGTCTCTTGATCCGTTCTATCGCAGAAGGAAAAGAGATGATCGAGTCTCTCGAAGAGCGTCTCAATGGTCGTTACACTAAGAAAACTGTTAAACATCCAGAAACTGGTGCAGTTATCATCGGTCCAAATGAGTTGATTACAGAAGACAAGGCGCGTGAAATTGTTAATGCTGGCGTGGAAGAAGTGACTATCCGTTCTGTATTTACATGTAACACTCGTCATGGTGTCTGCCGTCACTGTTATGGTATCAACTTGGCGACTGGTGATGCGGTTGAAGTTGGTGAAGCAGTTGGTACAATCGCTGCCCAATCTATCGGGGAACCTGGTACACAGCTTACAATGCGTACCTTCCACACGGGTGGGGTTGCCTCAAATACCGATATCACTCAGGGTCTTCCTCGTGTCCAAGAAATCTTTGAAGCCCGCAATCCTAAAGGGGAAGCGGTCATCACAGAGGTCAAAGGACAAGTTACAGCTATCGAAGAAGACGCGTCAACTCGTACCAAGAAAGTCTTTGTTAAGGGCGAAACTGGCGAAGGTGAGTACGTGGTTCCATTTACAGCACGTATGCGTGTTGAAGTTGGGGACCAAGTAGCGCGTGGTGCTGCTCTTACAGAAGGTTCTATCCAACCAAAACGTCTCCTTGCAGTTCGTGATGTCTTGTCTGTTGAAACTTACCTTCTCGGTGAAGTACAAAAAGTTTACCGTAGCCAAGGGGTAGAAATCGGTGACAAACACATCGAGGTAATGGTTCGTCAAATGATCCGTAAAGTTCGTGTCATGGATCCAGGTGACACAGACCTTCTCATGGGTACCCTCATGGATATCAACGACTTTACAGATGCTAACAAGGATGTTCTTATCGCAGGTGGAGTTCCAGCGACAGGTCGTCCAGTCCTTATGGGAATCACCAAAGCTTCACTTGAAACCAACAGTTTCTTGTCAGCGGCTTCCTTCCAGGAAACAACTCGTGTCCTTACAGATGCGGCTATCCGTGGTAAGAAAGACCATCTCCTTGGACTTAAAGAAAATGTTATCATCGGTAAGATCATCCCAGCAGGTACTGGTATGGCTCGCTACCGTAACCTTGAACCACAGGCTATCAATGAAGCATCATATCTGGCTCCAGAACAAGAAGAGACAGAACTTGCTCCAGTAGAGGACGCTGTGGAAATGCAAGTTGAAGAAACAGTAGAATAAAAAAGCAAACGAGAGAACCTTAGGGTTCTCTTTAGTTTTATACTTCTATCTATTGGGGTTAGGTGAGCACGACGCAATATCTCTCAAATCGCTTCAACTGTTTTTCATTTTTGTCAGTTGAGCGTCAAAATTGGACATTTGAGACGAGAGGGGAATTTTTATCTTTCTCGCAGAGTATAATCATGTATACGAAGGGAGAACTGAAAATGATAAAATCAATTCGCATCTTATTGTTACTGGCTTTGATCCAGATTAGTTTGAGTAGCTGCTTGCTGTGGAAGGGAGCCATCTTAACCTTAAAGCAGTCAAGCGCTTATTTTTTAGTGTTTATCGTATTGGCATCAGGTCTGTGTGCGGGGATGAATTTCTTTTATACCCAAGATCAGGATGTTCATAGCATCTTAAACAGTCAGAAAAAAGTGAAACTATTTTATAGTATCTTGTTGGTCTTAAACCTAGTAGGTGTCTGTCTGGTGTTGTCGGAGACTATTTTAACACAGACAGCTTTTCAGCAAGAGCTGGTAGATCTTTTCTTGCCCTCCTTCTTTTTCTTATTTGGCATTGATTTACTTGTCTTTTTACCGTTTGAAAAATACAGCCGAGATTTGGGAACCACTCTTAATAAGAAAAAAACAGTTATCCTAACAGTTCTGGCAACCTTGCTGTTCTTAAGAAATCCAATGACGGTTTTATCTATTGTTTTTTATGTTGGTTTAGGCTTCATTTTTGCTCGGTTTTTGTTTCCAAAATCTATGAGAAGAGAATTTTCCTTTTACGGGCATGTAATCCGAGATATTTTACTTGTCAGCGCCATGTGTATATTTTTTTAAAAAACACTTGTCTATCAATAAAAATCCCTTATTTTACCAAAGTTGTTATAGTAAGTTTGTAAAGAAAATTCACACAAAAGAAAACTTTTTGGTATAATAGTAGCATGTACACAAAAAATGAAGAAGAGCTGATCAATATGGGAGAACGCCTAGGAACCTTGCTCCAAAAAAATGATGTTTTGATCTTGTCTGGGGAATTGGGTGCTGGTAAAACAACCTTTACAAAGGGTCTTGCCAAGGGCTTGGGTATTCGTCAGATGATCAAAAGTCCAACTTACACCATCGTGAGAGAGTATGAGGGTCGTCTTCCGCTCTACCACTTGGATGTCTATCGGATTGAGGGGGATGCTGATTCGATTGACTTGGATGAGTTTCTCTTTGGTGGTGGTGTGACCGTTATTGAGTGGGGCCATCTTTTGGGTGAGGATTTACCAGATTCTTACTTGGAGTTGGAACTCTTGAAAGAGGCTGAGGGTCGTCGCCTCTATTTTACCGCTCAGGGTTCTCGTGCTGAGGAATTGATTAAGGAGCTTCAAGATGGAGTATGAACTTTGTATTCGTGAGGCTGAAGCTCATGATGCACCTGCTTTGGTTGCATTCTTGGATTTAGTTGGACAGGAGACAGATTTCACCAGTCTGGATGAAAATGGTATCCTGATGACAGAATCTGAAATGGTGCTTTTTATTGAAAAGCAAGCGACTTCAGATAACCAAATCACTCTCCTAGCCCTCCTGAATGATGAAATTGCAGGTGTTTTGAACATCACGGCAGAGCAACGTATACGGATTCGCCACATCGGGGATATCTTTTTGGTCATCCAAAGGAAGTTTTGGAATCATGGCTTAGGAAGCATACTCCTTGAAGAGGGAATTGAGTGGGCTAAAACTAGTGGAGTTCTGCGTCGTTTGCAGCTCAGTGTACAAAAGCGCAACGAGGCAGCTATCCACCTCTATTCAAAATTTGGATTTGTTACAGAAGGCTTACAAGAAAGAGGAGCCTATTTAAAAGAAGGGATATTTTTAGACGTTTACCTGATGGGTAGACTGATAGATAAATGATAAGATGGTAAAAAAAATAATCGGAATGCTACTAGCTTTTCTAGCAGTAACGGCTTTAGGTGTGGGTGCATATGCCTATACTATTTATTATCAAGGAACTGAAACCTTAAGTAAAAAAACTTATAAGAAAATTGGTGAAGAAACCAACGTGATTGAGGCGACAGAGCCTTTGACCATTCTTTTGATGGGGGTAGATACGGGAAATGTAGAACGTACAGACCCTTGGGCGGGGAATAGTGATTCCATGATTCTTCTGACAGTCAATCCGAAAACCAAGAAAACCACTATGATGAGTTTAGAACGGGATATTTTGACCAAGATTGAGACTGGAAACGGCCAAGTTCAGGAAGCAAAACTCAATGCTGCCTATGCCAATGGCGGTGCAGAGTTGGCTATTTCAACCATTCAAAAAATGATGAACATTCATATTGATCGTTATGTGATGGTCAACATGCAAGGACTCCAACAGCTAGTTGATGCAGTTGGGGGCATCACAGTAAATAACACACTCGGTTTCCCGATTTCGATTGCTGATCAGGAAGAATTTAATAAAATCTCGATTGGAGTCGGTGAGCAAACTTTGAATGGTGAGGAAGCCCTGGTCTATTCACGGATGCGTTATCAGGATCCTGAGGGAGACTATGGTCGTCAAAAACGTCAACGTGAAGTCATTCAAAAGATTATGGAAAAGGTCTTGAGCCTCAATAGTATCAGTCATTATCAAGCTATCTTAAAAGCGCTTAGTGATAATATGCAGACAAATGTTGATTTGTCTGCCTCCAGTATCCCACAACTACTTGGTTACCAAGATTCCTTTAAAAACATCGAAACTCATCAACTTCGTGGTGAAGATGCTGAGTTGCAAGGAATCTCTTACCAAATCGTAACGATGGAGCATATGCTGGAAATGCAAAATCTCTTGCGTCGTTCCCTAGGGAGAGAGGACGTAGCAGAGTTGGAGACCAACGCTGTTCTGTATGAAAATCTTTATGGTCGAACAGCACCTTCCACAAATGCTTCAAACGAAGAGATAGAATAAAACAAAGAATCAAATCGTGGGACTTTCCTGCGATTTTTTCAAAAAAATTCGAATAGATAGGTAGGAGGAAAGATGAAAGCAGAAATCATTGCTGTAGGAACGGAAATTTTAACAGGGCAAATCGTCAATACCAACGCCCAGTTTTTATCAGAAAAGCTAGCAGAAATTGGAGTAGATGTCTACTTCCAAACAGCTGTCGGAGATAATGAAGCGCGTCTCATGTCCTTGCTAGAGATTGCGAGTTCGCGTAGTAGTCTAGTCATTTTGACAGGGGGCTTAGGGCCAACTGAGGATGATTTAACCAAACAAACTCTGGCAAAGTTTTTTGGAAAAAACTTAGTGTTTGACCCTCAAGCGCAAGAGAAACTGGATGTCTTTTTTGCTCAAAGGCCAGACTATGCTCGGACACCTAATAATGAGCGCCAAGCCCAAATTGTAGAAGGGGCAACTCCACTGCCAAATGAGACAGGCTTAGCGGTAGGAGGGGTATCGGAAGTAGATGGAGTGACCTACGTGGTCCTCCCAGGACCGCCAAGTGAGTTGAAACCCATGGTCTTAAATCAACTCTTACCTAAGTTAATGACTGGTACCAAGTTATACTCACGTGTGCTCCGTTTCTTTGGGATTGGTGAAAGTCAGTTGGTGACCATTTTGGCGGATTTGATTGACCATCAAACTGATCCGACCTTGGCACCTTATGCCAAAACGGGAGAGGTGACCTTACGCTTGTCCACAAAAGCAGTCAGTCAAGAAAAGGCTGATCAAGCCTTGGACACCTTGGAAAATCAAATCTTAGATCGCCAGACTTTCGAGGGACTGTCACTGCGAGACATCTGTTATGGATATGGGGAGGAGACCAGCCTAGCAAGTGTTGTTGTAGAAGAGCTTAAGAAGAGAAAGAAAAGCATTACCGCAGCAGAGAGCTTGACGGCAGGCCTCTTTCAGGCTACTTTAGCGAACTTTTCAGGCGCTTCTGCCATCTTTAATGGAGGGTTTGTCACTTACAGTCTAGAAGAAAAGTCCAAGATGCTGGAAATTGCCGAGCAAGAGCTAAAAGAGCACGGGGTCGTCTCAGAGTTTACGGCTCAAAAGATGGCAGAGCAGGCACGGCTCAAGACTCAGTCTGACTACGGAGTCAGTTTGACGGGTGTGGCTGGGCCAGATAGCCTAGAGGGGCATCCAGCTGGGACAGTCTTTATTGGCTTGGCACATGCAAAAGGGACAGAGGTTATCAAGGCTAATATCGCAGGGCGGAGCCGGGCAGATGTTCGTCAGATTGCGGTCATGCATGCCTTTAACCTAGTTCGCAAGGCTTTATTAAGTGACTAACTTTTGATATAATAGTAGATAGGTCTTAGGACTATTAGAATACAGGAGAATAGAATGGCGAAAAAACCAAAAAAATTAGATGAAATTTCAAAAAAATTCGGAGCTGATCGTGAAAAAGCCTTGAACGATGCTCTTAAATTGATTGAGAAAGACTTCGGTAAAGGCTCAATCATGCGTTTGGGCGAGCGTGCGGAGCAAAAAGTGCAAGTCATGAGTTCAGGGTCGTTGGCTCTTGACATTGCTCTTGGTTCAGGTGGTTATCCTAAGGGACGTATCATCGAAATCTACGGACCAGAGTCTTCTGGTAAGACAACGGTTGCCCTTCACGCTGTTGCGCAAGCACAGAAAGAAGGTGGTATCGCAGCCTTTATCGATGCAGAACATGCCCTTGACCCAGCCTATGCTGCGGCTCTTGGTGTGAATATTGATGAACTGCTCTTGTCACAACCAGACTCAGGGGAGCAGGGGCTTGAAATTGCAGGGAAATTGATTGACTCAGGTGCAGTTGACCTTGTCGTTATCGACTCAGTTGCAGCCCTTGTACCTCGTGCAGAAATTGATGGGGATATTGGAGACAGCCACGTTGGTTTGCAAGCTCGTATGATGAGCCAGGCCATGCGTAAACTTGGTGCTTCTATCAATAAGACCAAAACAATTGCCATCTTTATCAACCAGTTGCGCGAAAAAGTTGGGGTCATGTTTGGAAATCCAGAAACAACACCTGGTGGACGTGCTCTGAAATTCTACGCTTCAGTCCGTTTGGATGTTCGTGGAAGCACACAAATCAAGGGAACTGGTGACCAAAAAGATACCAATGTCGGTAAGGAAACCAAGATCAAGGTCGTGAAAAACAAGGTGGCTCCACCATTTAAGGAAGCCTTTGTTGAAATCATGTACGGAGAAGGTATTTCTAAGACCGGTGAGCTCTTGAAGATTGCAAGTGATTTGGATATCATCAAAAAAGCAGGAGCTTGGTACTCTTACAAGGGTGAAAAAATCGGGCAAGGATCTGAAAATGCTAAGAAATACTTGGCAGATCACCCAGAAGTCTTTGATGAGATTGACCATCAAGTCCGTGTTCAATATGGCTTGATTGAAGATGAAGAAGGAACAACTCCTACTTCTGTCGTTGAGGATCTAGAACCTAACCAAGAAGTGACACTTGACCTAGGCGATGGACTTGAAATCGAAATTGAAGAATAACATAAAAAGTAGCAGATAGGAACTGCTACTTTTTATGTTTATTTCAGATGAAAGAACTAATGATCACTAAAACGACGATATTCGATGTGAAAGTCAAAATAATGTTCATCCTGTAACTTTTGGAAGATGTCGCGATAGGCTTCTTCGTCAAAATGGTCGCCACGGTAGAGGATTTCAAAACTTAGATCATCGTACTCTAGGAAAGCATTGGCTGTTTTAAAGCCATTTTGGCGATAGAAATCCATGCGAGCCTTTCTCTGCTCCAAATTATCGCATTCTTCATCTAATCGCTCGACTTCCAGCAACATGGTTCGCTGGTAAAAATCTGTCAGCTTTTCGATGATTTCCTTTCCGTACCCATGGCTCCTCAAGTGAGGCATGATGGCAAAAAAGCTGATATAGAAGGCTTTTTGGTTGGAGATGGCAAAAGCAAAGCCAACAAATTCTTCTTCGTTATAAAAAGCAAAAAAGTGGGCGTCATCACGGTCCTGATAGCGCAAAAACTCAGAAAGAGGGACCCGTTCTTCCTCGGGGAAAGCTTCGTTATTTAGCTTTTCAACTTTATCAAGATCTGGAAACACATCGGTTATTAATTGACTGGTCAAACTCATAAATGACCTCCTTTTCTTGATTATAGCAAATTGTTTCTCTGTAAGCAATTGATTACAAACTTAGTTATAGAGCCTTGTCGCTCCTCTAGAAAGCTGATATAATAGCTTTATGAATAAGAAACGATCCGTAGACTTAATACATGGTCCTATTCTTCCTGCGCTGTTAAGCTTTGCCTTTCCAATCTTGCTGTCAAATATTTTCCAACAGCTTTATAATACAGTTGACGTCTTGATTGTTGGACGATTTCTTGGTCAAGATTCCTTGGCTGCAGTGGGGGCGACAACGGCCATTTTTGACTTGATTATAGGCTTTACGCTTGGTGTTGGAAATGGCATGGGGATTGTCATTGCCCGCTATTATGGGGCTCGTAATTTCACTAAAATCAAGGAAGCAGTAGCAGCAACTTGGATTTTAGGTGCTCTTTTGAGCATTCTGGTTATGCTGATGGGATTTGTCGGTCTGTATCCACTCTTGCAATACCTGGATACTCCTGTAGAGATCCTTCCTCAATCCTACCAATATATTTCTATGATTGTGACTTGTGTAGGCGTTAGCTTTGCCTATAATCTTTTTGCAGGCTTGTTGCGGTCCATTGGTGACAGTCTAGCAGCTCTTGGTTTCCTGATTTTTTCTGCCTTGGTCAATGTGGTTCTGGATTTGTATTTCATTACGCAACTGCATCTGGGAGTTCAATCTGCGGGCCTTGCTACCATTATCTCGCAAGGCTTATCAGCGGTTCTTTGCTTTTACTATATTCGCAAGAGCGTTCCAGAACTGCTCCCTCAACTCAAGCATTTTAAATGGAGCAAGGCCTTGTACGCGGATCTTTTAGAGCAAGGTTTGGCTATGGGCTTGATGAGTTCGATTGTGTCTATTGGTAGTGTGATTTTACAGTCTTCTGTCAATACCTTTGGAGCAGTGATTATTAGTGCCCAAACAGCAGCTCGACGGATTATGGCCTTTGCTTTGCTTCCAATGACGGCTATTTCTTCTGCCATGACAACCTTTGCTTCTCAGAATCTAGGCGCCAAGCGACCAGACCGCATTGTTCAAGGTCTTGGTATTGGGAGTCGTTTGAGCATGTCCTGGGCAGGTTTTGTTTGTATTTTCCTCTTTTTTGCCAGTTCTAGCTTGGTTTCTTTCTTGGCCAGTTCGACGGATAGCTACTTGGTAGAAAACGGTAGTCTCTACCTGCAAATTAGTTCAGTCTTTTATCCGATTTTGAGCCTTTTGCTGATTTATCGGAATTGCTTGCAGGGATTGGGGCAGAAAATCTTACCACTTGTTTCCATCTTTATAGAACTAATTGGGAAAATCGTTTTTGTGGTCTTGATTATCCCTTGGGCAGGGTATACGGGAGTTATCCTTTGCGAACCCCTTATCTGGCTTGCAATGACTATCCAACTGTACTTTTCACTTTTCCGCCATCCCCTGATAAAAGAAGGCAGGGCAATCTTGGCAGTCAAAGGACAATCCTAGCTGGATTTGCTGAATAAAATCCATTTCCTCTAGTGAAAATCGAAAAAACTTGTGTTATAATAAGAAAGATTAAAATGTGAAAAAAGGAGATTCCTAATGGGACGTAAATGGGCCAATATCGTAGCTAAGAAAACGGCTAAAGATGGAGCTAACTCTAAAGTATATGCAAAATTTGGTGTAGAAATCTATGTAGCAGCTAAAAAAGGTGATCCAGACCCAGAATCAAATACTGCTTTGAAATTCGTTATCGATCGTGCTAAACAAGCCCAAGTGCCAAAACACGTTATTGATAAGGCTATCGATAAAGCAAAAGGAAACACAGACGAAACCTTTACAGAAGGACGTTACGAAGGATTTGGACCAAATGGTTCTATGCTGATCGTGGACACCTTGACTTCAAACGTCAACCGTACAGCTGCGAACGTTCGTGCTGCCTTTGGTAAAAACGGCGGAAACATGGGTGCTTCAGGTTCTGTTTCTTACCTCTTTGATAACAAGGGTGTGATCGTATTTGCAGGTGAGGATGCGGATGCTATCTTTGAACTTTTGCTCGAAGCAGATGTGGATGTGGATGATGTAGAAGCAGAAGATGGAACAATCACTGTTTACACTGCTCCAACAGACCTTCACAAGGCTATCGTTGCCCTTCGTGAGTCAGGTATCCAAGAATTCCAAGTGACTGAATTGGAAATGATTCCTCAGTCTGAAGTGGAATTGTCAGGGGACGACCTTGAAACCTTTGAAAAACTTTACAGCGTCCTTGAAGACGACGAAGACGTACAAAAGATCTACACAAACGTAGATGGATTCTAATAGAAAAACGAACAGTTTTACTAGCTGTTCGTTTTTTTGATATTTGAACTTAGACTCTGGTCCCAGAATCTGAATCTTTTTGCTGCTGGCTTCCTCCTAGGCCTACAGCTATTTTATGAACGAGCAAGAGCTGTCCATTGTCCTGTTTTGCAAAAGTTAAGGTAACAGTCTTGATCTTGTCTCCAATGGAGATATAGGTGATTTTTCTCGTATCGTACCCTCCGATAGTGGAGTCAAACACGGAGTCTGGCAGTCCGTGTTTGTTGATAATATCCTTGTAGTTGGTACCACCTTTTCCTTTGTTGTCAAGGTCACCTTCGATTAAGGCGTCGAACTGTTCTTGGGTCCAGGTGAAGGTATCGCCTTCTTCCTCCTCTGGGATGGAATAGGTGCTATCATCTGTCAAGTCGCTCTCTTCTTCGCGTTCCATTGAGGAACTGGCTTCTCTATAGGAACGGTTAAACTCTCTGACAAACTCTTTGTAGACATTAGCATACAACATTTGGGTCGTAAGGAAGAGTATAATAGAAGCAATTGACAAGGATGTTCCGATAATGGCCATTGTTTTCCGTTTTTTAAGGTTGACGATAAGTCCGATAATACCTAAGATCAAAGCGACAATAGCGATGAAAAACGATAGATAGTTAATAAACGGGATCCAAGATCCTAAAAGTGCGATGGCTCCAAAAATGGTTGCTAAAATCCCTAAAACTTTTTGTTCTTCTGGTTTCATTTGAAAGTTTTCTCCCTTCATCGAGTGAATGGATTCCTATCCACAGTAGTTAGTGCTTATTATAGAAAAAATATTGCATAATGTCAATTTGTGCCAAAATAGTTCTCTTGGAAACTTTTTTCTTGACATTTCTTCTGGAAGTGATAGAATAGTTCTCATAGAAACTTAATTAGTTCTCCAGAGAACTATATTTATCGTGAGAAAGGAGCAATCATGGACAAGCCGATGTTGATGTTTAAACGTTTTGGGCACCAGGTTCACCTGATGGTACAGAAAGAAGCCAAGCGATGTGGCATTGAATTCATGGGTGGACCGCAAGGGCAGGTTCTGCGTTTTTTAGATCATTGTGAGCAAAAAGAGGAATTGGTCCTGATTAAAGATATCGAGCAGGAACTCAATATTACCAAATCTGTGGCGAGTAATTTAGTCAAGCGCATGGTACAAAATGGTTTGGTTGAGCTAGAGGCGAGCCCGAATGACAAGCGGGCAAAATTTGTTCGCTTGACGGATAAATCGCGTTCGCAGATGCAAGAAGTTAAGGCCTTTTTTGATCGGATCGATCAGAGTCTGCTAGAGGGTGTTTCAAAGTCAGATTTGGCAATCTTTGAAAAGGTACTTGGGCAATTGCAAGAAAATGTTGAGAAGATAGGAGGAGAGAATGAAGAAACTCGCTAAACGTATTACAGGAAAAGAGTGGGGAATGATCGTCCTTACGGTTCTGTTCACTTGTTTCTCGGTCTATCTAGAGTTAGAGGTGCCGACTTATATTTCGCAAATTACAGAATTACTGGGAACGTCTGGAACGCAGTTGGGTGAACTCTGGTCACCAGCTGCGAAGATGATTGGTTTGTCTTTATTGGCTTTCTTTTCATCTGTTATGGTTGGTTTCTTTGCCGCTCGCGTTGCAGCCTCCTATACAACCCATCTACGCACTGACGTATTTCATCAGGTTTTGGATTTTTCACAGACAGAAATCAAGCGCTTTTCAATCCCAAGTCTTTTGACTCGGACGACCAATGATATTACCCAGGTACAGATGCTCTTTACCATGGGCTTGCAAGTGGTTACTCGTGGGCCAATTATGGCTATCTGGGCCATTGGAAAAATCCTTGGGAAATCGGAATACTGGCTCTGGGCGGTCGTTGTGGCTGTTATTGTCAATGTCTTGATGACCACTGTTCTCATGACTCTAGCCTTTCCTAAACAATCTGTCATCCAAAAATTGACAGATAAGCTCAATAGCATCACTCGTGAAAGTTTGACTGGGATTCGAGTTGTTCGCGCATACAATGCCGAGGATTACCAAGATAAGAAATTTGAAGCAGCCAACGATGAGGTAACACGTCTCAATCTCTTTGTCAATCGATTGATGGCCATTATGAATCCCATTATGATGGCGATTTCTAGTGGCTTGAGTCTAGCCATTTACTGGATTGGTGCCTATATCATCAACGATGCAAGTGTGACAGAACGTCTGCCGCTCTTTAGTGATATGGTGGTCTTCATGTCCTATGCTATGCAGGTCGTGATGGGCTTCCTTCTCATGGGAGCACTCTTTATTGTTCTTCCTCGTACCTTAGTTTCGGCAGGACGTATCAATCAAGTATTGGATCTGCATTCTTCTATTGAAAATCCTAGTCATGCACAGACAGTGGATCCTTCAGTTCAAGGACAAGTGGAATTCCGTGATGTGACTTTCCGCTACTCTAAAAACTCAGAAGCAGTCGTGGAACATGTCACTTTCAAAGCAGAAGCGGGTCAAACCGTAGCCTTCATCGGATCGACTGGATCAGGAAAGTCCACCCTAGTCAACCTCTTGCCACGTTTTTACGACGTTTCAGATGGAGAAATCCTAGTGGATGGTGTCAATGTGCAAGATTACGACTTGGAAGATTTGCGCAATAAGGTCGGCTATATCCCTCAAAAAGCAGTCCTCTTCTCAGGAGATGTCAAGGAGAACTTGGACTTTGGTAAGAGCAAAGAAACTCCTCTGAGCGAGGCTGCTATGTGGCAAGCTCTTGAATTGGCCCAGTCTAAAAGCTTCATCGAGGACAAGGAAGCAGGTCTTGCATCAGAAGTGGCCCAAGGAGGAACCAACTTCTCAGGAGGTCAAAGACAGCGTCTGGCCATTGCACGCGCCTTGGCTCGTAAACCAGAGATTCTCATCTTCGATGACTCTTTCTCAGCTTTGGACTACAAGACAGATCGTGTCCTACGCCAAGAGCTAGCAGAGAAAACAAAATCCATGACCAAGCTCATCGTAGCGCAACGGATTTCTACCATTATGGACGCCGACCTGATCTTAGTTTTGGATCAAGGTAAAGTCGTGGGACAAGGCACCCACAAGGAACTTCTAGCTACCAACGAAGTCTACCAAGAAATTGCCTACTCACAACTATCGAAGGAGGAATTGGAACATGGAAAATAAAAAAGTGTCGGTCTGGAAACAGTGCAAACCTTATATGGCAGGCCTCCAACTCCCTCTCCTAATAGCAGTTTTGGCTGCGGTCATTTCAAGCATCATTACCGTTTATGGGCCAACTAAGATTAAGGAAATTACAAACTTAATTTCAGATGGTTTGATGACTGGAATTGATTTAGAGGCTGTGTCAAGTATTGCTAGCTTTTTAGTGATTCTCTATGTATTTGGCGCCATCCTTAACTATACACAGGCCTATATCTTTTCAACGAGCATTCAGCATTTTTCAAAACGCTTGCGGACAGCAATCGCTGAAAAAATCAATCGTTTGCCACTTGGCTATTTTGACCGTCATTCACAAGGAGATACCCTTTCGCGCGTGACCAATGATGTGGATACGGCAGCGCAATCTCTCAACCAAAGTCTAGGGACAGTTCTTTCAGCTAGTTTCTTGCTGATTGCTGTCTTGGTGACCATGTTTGGGATGAACTGGATTTTGGCATTGGTAACCGTTGTATCAACCCTTGTTGGTTTTGCGGCGGTTTCCGTAATCATGGCCAAGTCACAGGGTTATTTTAAAGCCCAACAAAATAATCTGGCGGCCGTCAATGGCTATGTGGAAGAGATGTACTCTGGCCATAATGTAGTGACCAGCTACAACGCAGTGGACACCTCCAAAGCGAGATTTGCAGGGTTAAACCAAGACTTGCATGACAGTATCTGGAAATCTCAGTTTATCTCTGGTATCATGATGCCAGCCATGTTCTTTGTTGGGAACTTTAGTTATGTCTTAGTCATCATCGTTGGGGCCGCGCTGGCGTTAGAAGGACATATCACTATAGGGATTATTGTAGCCTTTATGGTTTACGTACGGACCTTCTCCCAACCTCTGTCACAGATTGCTCAAGGGATTACGAGCTTGCAACAAGCGAGTGCAGCCATGACTCGTGTATTAGAATTTCTAGCTGAAGCTGAGATGCAGGATGAATCTCATAAGGAAAGACAATTGAGCAACATGAAAGGGGAAGTAGTCTTTGATCACGTATCCTTTGGCTATACACCAGAGCGCACCATCATCCATGACTTTTCTGCGATAGCTCATGCAGGTCAAAAGGTCGCAATCGTTGGACCGACTGGGGCTGGTAAGACAACCATTGTCAATCTTTTGATGAAGTTTTATGAGATAGATAAGGGAAGTATCCGTATCGATGGTGTCGATACCAAGGATATGAAGCGCTCAGAAGTACACGATGCCTTTTCAATGGTCTTGCAAGATACTTGGCTCTTTGAAGGAACCATTCGAGATAATCTCATCTACAATCAAACGGGCATCAGCGATGAGCGGATGATGGAAGCCAGCAAGGCTGTGGGAATCCACCACTTTATCATGACCTTGCCAGACGGCTACGATACTGTTTTGGATGACACTGTGACCTTGTCTGTTGGACAGAAACAGCTTTTGACTATCGCTCGTGCTTTGTTGAAAGATGCACCGCTCTTGATTTTGGATGAAGCGACATCCTCAGTCGACACACGTACAGAGGAATTGATCCAAAAAGCCATGGACCGTTTGATGGAGGGAAGAACTTCCTTTGTCATTGCCCACCGCTTGTCAACTATTCGTAATGCTGATTTGATTCTTGTCATGAAAGATGGCAATATCATCGAGCAAGGCAATCATGAGGAGCTGATGGCGCAAGATGGCTTCTATGCCGACTTGTACAATAGTCAATTTACAGAAGACGAAACAGAAGAATAAATCTAAAGAAGGCTTGACGGCCTTCTTTTTCTGCACTATACTAGAAGACAAATGTCTCACCAGTAGACGAAAACAAGGTAATGAATGAGATTATAAATGAAAAATTATCAAGAATGGTATCAAAATATCAGCTCCAGACTCACCAGCCATCCCACTCTTTTATTTCTGTTACGCAGTTTCAATCGTTTGATGACAGTCGCTATGCCTCTGGTCTATTTGACCTTGCTAGTCACCACTTACCTGCAACTAGGACTGGGTCAGCAAGTTGGAGTTTATTTGCTTATCCCTGCATCAGGTTTTGTGATCTTGTCCCTTTTTCGTAAGAAAATCAATCACCCACGACCTTATGAAACTTGGGGCATCAGTCCCCTGCTTGAAAAGGATAGTTCGGGACAGTCTATGCCCAGTCGCCATGTCTTTTCGGCAACTATCATCTCCATGGCCTGTCTGTATGCTAGTCCACCTGTTGGCTTAGTATGTTTGCTCTTTTCAGCTTTACTGGGATTGGTGAGGGTTTTAGGTGGTGTGCATTATCCAAAGGACGTCTTGGTTGGCTATGCTTGTGGTCTCGTGTGGGGGTTCCTTTTCTTCCTATTCTGATATGTAAGTTAAGCTAGTCCCACAACCACTTACCGCTTCAAATTAACCACTTGCTTTTTTACCCTTGTATTCCTAACTTAGCTTTGATATAGTAGAGTCAGAAAGGAGATGTGATGAAGTTACGAATTGAGATTGACGGCAATTTAGAGGAGACTGAAATTGTCATCAAGACCCCCACTTTGACAGATGAAATTGCAGATTTGCAACGACTTTTGCAAGAGTCAAAGGCTCCGAGGTTGACTTTTTACAAGGGGACAGGTGAATATTATCTAGACCTGTCAGAAATTCTCTTCTTTGAAACAGAAGGGAGCAAGATCTACGCTCATAACCAGAAGGAAGCCTATGAAGTTCGTCTCAAACTCTATGAGTTAGAGTCCATCTTGCCTCGTTATTTTAGTCGAGTGTCCAAGTCAACGATCGCAAACATCCGTCAGATTTACTCAGTGGACAAGTCCTTTTCAGGAACGGGGACCATTTCCTTTTATCAGACGCACAAGGAGGTTCATGTCTCACGGCATTACCAATCCCTCCTAAAAGAAAATCTAAGAAACATGAGGTAAAAAACATGAAAAAGAAAGCATTTGGTATTGTTTTATTGGTTTTAGCAGCTTGGATCTTGCTGCAAGGGAATTTTGGAATTCCTTCTTTGGATGGTAAAATATGGCCTTTGATTGGTATCGCCTTTTTTGCTTACCAATCAGTTGAAGCTTTGCTTCGTCGTCATCTAACATCAGCAGTTTTTACCGCTCTAGTAGCCTTAATGATTGCGAATCATTTTTATAACATTTTTCCTATTCCAAACCAGTCTTTGTTTTGGGCTAGCATCTTAGCAGTGCTAGGTGTTGGTTATCTGACGCACTCAAGTAAGTTCTGGAATGAAAAAAAATGGTGGTACGATGGAAAAAAAACAGTCGTCACGGATAAGGAAGTCGCTTTTGGTAGCGGGACCTTCTATAAGCAAGATCAAGATCTCGTAGATGACCAAGTGGAAGTCGCTTTTGGGGATGCTAAAATCTACTATGATAATGCAGAGATGTTAGGTGATTTTGCAACTTTAAATATTGAAGTGGCCTTCGGGAATGCAACTGTCTATGTTCCACAACACTGGCGTGTCGATTTGAAAGTAGAAACCTCCTTTGGTGCAGCTAAGGCAGATGCTCCTGTAGCGCCAACAAACAAAACCTTGATTATCCGTGGGGAAGTCGCTTTTGGTAAACTTGGAGTTGTTTACGTTAAATAAAAAAATAGTTTAGGCCCTTGATAAATTCGAGAAAGTGTGATAACATAGTACGGTATGTGGTGCTAGCACATCCGCTATATTAGATCTAATAGGAGGAAAACACAATGGCTAAAGTATGTTACTTTACAGGTCGTAAGACTGTATCAGGAAACAACCGTTCACACGCGATGAACCAAACAAAACGTGCCGTAAAACCAAACCTTCAAAAAGTTACTGTTCTTATCGATGGTAAACCTAAAAAAGTTTGGGCTTCAGCTCGTGCTTTGAAATCAGGTAAAGTTGAACGCGTTTAATAAAAATGAAAAGACCTAAGCGGTCTTTTTCTTTTGCTCTAAGGATAAAATCATTTGAAAAATAGAGTAAATATCTACCAATACAGCATTCTGCTTTTACACTTGGGATGAAATATGATAAAATAAAGTATCAACTAGTTGAGGTAAAAAAAATGACTGTAAAAATTAATACAAAAGATGGTCAAATCGAACTAACAGATGAAGTGATTGCAACCGTTGTAGGCGGTGCAGCAACTGAGATTTTTGGTGTGGTCGGTATGGCTAGCAAAAATACCCTCAAAGATAATTTCCAAGCCCTCCTTGGTAAGGAAAATTATGCAAAAGGTGTTGTCGTAAAAGCAGCCGAAGATGGCAGTATTGCAGTTGATGTTTATACCGTGTTGAGCTACGGAACAAAGATTAGTGAAGTCTCAAAAAACATCCAAGAGCGTGTTCGTTTTAGTTTGGAAAACCAACTAGGAATCACCGCTCAGACTGTGAATGTCTACATTCAAAATATCAAAGTTGTAGGAGAATAATCGTGTCAAAAATTACTACCAGCTTATTTCAAGAAATGGTGCAGGCTGCATCAACTCGTTTGAATAAGCAAGCAGAATATGTCAATTCATTAAACGTCTTTCCAGTTCCAGATGGAGATACTGGGACAAACATGGGGATGACCATCGAGAATGGTGCCAAAGAAGTAGCAGACAAGCCAGCTTCTACAGTCGGAGAAGTGGCGAGCATTCTTGCCAAGGGGCTCTTGATGGGTGCGCGTGGAAACTCAGGAGTTATCACGTCTCAGCTCTTCCGTGGCTTCTCTCAGGCTATCAAGGAAAAAGACGAATTAACAGGTCAAGACTTGGCTCTTGCTTTCCAATCTGGTGTCGAAGTAGCCTACAAGGCGGTTATGAAACCAGTTGAGGGGACTATTTTGACAGTTTCTCGTGGTGCGGCCATTGGGGCTAAGAAAAAAGCTGAGGAGACAGATGATGCTGTTGAGGTCATGCGTGCAGCCTTAGAAGGTGCTAAGAGAGCTCTAGCTAAGACACCAGAAATGCTCCCAGTCTTGAAAGAGGTTGGTGTGGTGGACTCAGGTGGCCAAGGTTTGGTATTCATCTATGAAGGTTTCCTTTCAGCACTCACTGGTGAATACAGTGCTTCAGAAGACTTTGTAGCAACTCCTGCCAACATGAGTGAAATGATCAATGCTGAACACCACAAGTCAGTTGCTGGACATGTAGCGACTGAGGATATTACCTTCGGTTACTGTACGGAGATCATGGTAGCCCTCAAACAAGGTCCAACTTATTCTAAGGACTTTGACTACGATGAATTCCGTAACTACTTGAATGACCTTGGGGATTCTCTACTTGTTGTCAACGATGATGAGATCGTCAAAGTTCACGTCCATACAGAAGATCCAGGTCTTGTTATGCAAGAAGGACTTAAATATGGTAGCTTGGTCAAGGTTAAAGTGGACAATATGCGTAACCAACACGAAGCACAAGTTGAAAAAGAAGCAGCACAAGTCAGCAAGCCAGCTGAAGAGAAGGAATATGCCCTTATCGCAGTAGTAGCTGGTCAAGGTTTAGCAGATATCTTCCGTGCCCAAGGTGTGGATTATGTTATCGAAGGTGGTCAGACGATGAACCCTTCAACAGAAGACTTTATCAAGGCTGTTGAGCAAGTTAATGCTCGCAACATTATCTTCTTACCAAACAATAAAAATATCTTCATGGCGGCTCAGTCTGCAGCTGAAGTGCTAGAACAACCAGCAGTTGTGGTAGAAGCACGTACAATTCCTCAAGGGTTGACGAGTCTTCTTGCCTTTGATCCAAGCAAATCTATCGAAGAAAACAAAGAACGCATGACTGCAGCCCTTGGTGATGTCGTAAGCGGTAGTGTAACAACAGCCGTTCGTGATACAACTATCGATGGATTAGCAATTCATGAAAATGACAATCTTGGTATGGTAGATGGTAAGATTCTCGTATCAAATCCTGATATGCACCAAACTTTGACAGAAACTTTGAAACACATGCTAGACGAAGATAGTGAAATCGTGACTTTCTATGTCGGGGAAGACGGAAGCGAAGAACTTGCCAATGAAATTGCCCAAGAAATCGCAGAAGAATTTGAAGATGTTGAAGTAGAGATTCACCAAGGTCAACAACCTGTATATCCATATCTTTTTAGTGTGGAATAAAAATTTAATAGATTAAAAAGAAAGTTGATTTTGCAACTTTCTTTTTTTATGACATTTGTCATATTTCCTAGTGACAGAAGCATCTAGCTCCGCTAACTTCAAAGGACTATAATTGAAGTATGAAATGGAGGAAGAAGAAATGAAAAATAAAATGATTGTCGCAGTGAGTTTAGTAGCAGCAGGAGTGATGACCTATCTCATGTTTTCAGGATTGGACGAGGATTTCTATCATTTTCCTTGGGAGCTATTTGCTGGCTTTGGAATGATGTCTTGGCTTGTCAGAGAAGGTTTGAAATTAGTCAGAGATGTGAAAAAGGAGTTTGAGGAATGAAAAAAGCAATCATCTATCTCTTTATCAGTCTGTCACTCTTGGTGTGGTTAGTAGAAATGTTTACAGGTTGGTTTGACCAAACCTTGCTTCGCCAATTCATTCGTGGTGCTTGGGGAATTGGATTTATGATTTTTGTCGCTTTCCCTATGGGAATGGAATGGTTGAAAGGAGAATCTCATGACTGTGATTAAAGTTGAGAAATTAAGTAAGAAAATAAAAGACAAGGAGATCTTGCGGAACATCTCTTTTGAAATCCACGATGGTGAATGTGTCGCCTTGATAGGACCTAACGGAGCAGGAAAGACAACTTTGATTGATTGCCTCTTGGGCGACAAGTTCGTGAGTTCAGGCCGGGTTGCCATTCAAGGGTTTGCGCCAATAGATCCTCGATTAAAGCAGCTTGTTTCTGTCTTGCCCCAAGAAAATGCAGTTGTTCAAAGCTTGAAAGTGAAAGAACTCTTATCCTTCTTTCAATCAATCTATCCAAACAGTCTTTCAGACAAAGAAATTGATGACTTGCTGAGATTTTCAGACAAGCAGAAAAATCAGCTAGCGGGCAAGTTGTCTGGTGGGCAGAAACGTTTGTTCTCTTTCGTGTTGACTTTAATAGGTCGTCCGAAAATTCTATTTTTAGACGAGCCAACTGCTGCCATGGATACCTCGACACGTCAGCATTTTTGGGAAATTGTCAATCAGTTAAAGAAAAATGGTGTCACCATTGTCTATTCTTCTCACTATATCGAAGAGGTAGAACATACGGCCGACCGCATCTTGGTCCTCCACAAGGGAGAATTGATTCGTGACACGACGCCTTATGCCATGCGTGGTGAAGAACAAGAAAAACACTTTACGGTGCCTCTAACCTATCAGGATTTTGTTAGTACCTTGACTATGGTTCAAGAGCTTGAAATCAAGCAAAATGCTCTTTCTTTCACCACCAAAGAAGCCAGCCAAGTATGGAAAACCTTACAAGAACAGGGCTGCACGATCGAAGAAATTGAAGTTCGCAATCGAACTCTCTTAGACAGTATCTTCGAAACGACTCAAGACTAAAGGAGATTGACGATGAAAAATATGACAAGTCTCATGAAAGTGGAACTCATTCTGATGAAACGGCAAGCCGTCTACTACTTGCTATCCATCGGACTTCCAAGTGTGTTTTACCTTATCTTTTCTGGTATGATGTCAGGGTCAGATATTCCGGAAATCGCTCTTCAAGCCTATCTTTTTGCTATGACGCTCTTTAGTATCATGTCAAGCGCCTTTTTCAGTATCCCTAGCACACTCGAGTCTGATAAGACAAACAACTGGCAAAAATTGATTCAACATTCTCCTGTATCTATGGTAGAATATTATGTATCAAAACTGTTCAGTACGCTACTGACTTTCTTGTTATCAATTATTGTTGTCTTTTCGGTTGGTCATTTTGTCCGTGGAGTTACTCTACCTTGGCTTGACTGGTTGGTAATCGGTGCTATTTTGCTAGTCGGAAGCGTGGTCTTTATCAGCATGGGGGTCTTGGTGAGCTTGCTTCCCAGTGCTCAATTGATGACGGTTATTGGAAATATTGCCTATATTGCTTTGGCTGTCCTAGGTGGACTATGGTTCCCCTTAAGTTCCTTTCCAGAATGGCTCCAATCCATTGGGAAATTGACTCCAACCTATCAACTGATGCAGGTCGTTTCTACTTATTTGGAGCACCACGAATTTAATATTCTTGCTGCCTTGGTTGTACTAGGTTATACAGTTTTCTTTGGTGTATTGGTCATTCAACTGAAAAAACGGATCGAGGTAAAATAAATCTATGTTGGAAAAATTAAAAAACACTCATTATATGTTTCATATTTCAACAGTGTTTATCATCTTTCCTATAGCGGGTGTCATCGTTGGAGAGTACCCGCTTTTAACCTTGTTATGGACCCTACTATTTGTCCTAGCTTTCTATTCGGTTTTAGTCAGTCAGAATCGCACCGTGCAGTGGCTAGCTTGGTGGATCATGCTTGCTTACATTTTTTACAGTTCCGTCTGGTTAAATGTGGGTTTCGCTTGGTTTATCTTTTATTTATCAAACCTCCTCGTTTACCAACTGGATGGGATTTCTTTTCACTCTTGGCGTTTTGTCAGTTTTATTGTCTTGCAACCCTTGATTCTGACAGGGATTTATATGGTTGATCAAGTTAGCCCCTGGCAACTGCTCTTTTTCTTGGTGACCTTTGTCTTTTCTGATGCCTTTACCTTTGGTCTCTATCGAATTCGAGTGTCAGAGGAAATAAAAGAAGAAAAGAGAAAGCAAAATGCCAAGCTTAATCTTTTCTTGGCTGAAAACGAACGCAGTCGTATCGGTCAGGATCTTCATGACAGTCTAGGCCATACCTTTGCCATGTTGAGTGTGAAGACGGATCTTGCCCTCCAGCTTCTTCAAATGCAGGCCTATCCTCAAGTGGAAAAAGAGTTAAAAGAAATTCATCAGATTAGTAAAGAATCCATGAATGAAGTTCGTACCATCATTGAAAATCTTAAAACCAGAACACTTGCCTCCGAGTTTGTGACTGTTAAAAAAATGCTGGAAATTGCAGGAATTGAAACGGAAATCAATCACCAACTAGACACTGCTAGCCTTACTCAGGAATTAGAATCAACAGCCTCCATGATTTTGCTTGAATTAGTGACCAACATCATCAAACATGCCAAAGCATCGAAAGCTTACTTGAAATTAGAACGAACTGAGAAAGAACTCATTTTAACAGTGAGAGATGATGGCTGTGGCTTTGCTTCTCTAAAAGGAGATGAGCTCCATACCGTCCGCGATCGTGTCCTTCCATTTTCAGGAGAAGTAAAGGTAATCAGTCAGAAGCAGCCTACTGAAGTGCAGGTTCGACTACCTTATAAGGAGAGAAACTAAGATGAAACTACTTGTTGCAGAAGATCAAAGTATGTTGCGAGATGCTATGTGCCAGTTACTTACCTTTCAACCAGATGTAGAGTCTGTCCTACAAGCCAAGGATGGCCAAGAAGCAATCCAACTCTTAGAAAAGGAGTCCGTAGATATTGCCATTCTTGACGTAGAAATGCCTGTTAAGACAGGCCTCGAAGTCTTGGAGTGGATACGAGCAGAAAAGCTAGAAATAAAGGTGGTTGTGGTGACGACCTTCAAGCGCCCCGGTTATTTTGAACGTGCGGTCAAGGCTGGAGTGGATGCTTATGTCTTAAAAGAAAGAAGCATTGCAGATCTCATGCAAACCTTGCACACTGTTCTCGAAGGACGTAAGGAATATTCGCCTGAATTGATGGAAGTGGTGATGACGCATCCTAACCCGTTAACAGAACAAGAAATCGCAGTTTTAAAGGGAATCGCTCAGGGCTTGTCTAACCAAGAAATCGCAGATGAGCTTTATCTATCAAATGGAACCGTCCGAAACTATGTCACCAATATTCTTTCGAAACTAGATGCTGGTAATCGAACAGAGGCAGCCAACATCGCAAAAGAATCTGGTTGGCTTTGATAAGAAAGATAAAAAAACATCTCAAACGAATGATTAATTGAAGGAAATCCATACCTGAATTTAGGAAGTCAATGGGCTTCCTTTTTTGACTCTTTATCAACTATAGTTGGTTGATTATAACAAAATCCTTGAAACTGTTATCAGAAAACACTTACATGGCGTTAAATAACCTATTTTATGTTAGAATCATATTTAAAACTATATAAAAAAGAAAGAAAAGGATTATATGCTAATAAATATCCATAAAATTAAAGGTTTACAAAAAAATGATAACTTGTCATACAAAAGTTTGCTAGAGTCAGAAGACCTATATAAGGAGGAAATTTTCAATGAAAAAACAAGTACCAGAATTGAAGAATATAGAAAAGCAATAGAAGATATTATAGATAAAAATAACGATAATCAAGAAGTCCAAAAAATTGATATCGTTTCTATTATCAAGGCGTATAAAAAATTTAATGGTCCTAGGTTTTTTAAGTCTAGCGGGATGACGGTAGATGCTTTTTACGATAGTAAAGGAAAAAAAGTATACATTAATAAGTATTTATCAAATGAAGATAGACATTATGCATGTGCTCATGAGCTGGCTCATTATTTATTTGAAGATTCAAGTGCTTATTTGGATCGTAATAAATCATTTTCACGCCCTTCTTATGAAGCCAAAGCTAATCAATTTGCCTATGAAACACTTCTACCAGAAAAACTATTAGAAAATATAATTATTGAATACAAAAATGAAAAATGCGATGGCGACTTAAATAAAATGTTTAATAAAGATGTCAATGAGTTAATTAAATATATTTCTTATAAAACAGATGTTTCGAAATTTGCGGTGTATAAGCGATTAAAATTTTTAGATTATATCTATTGAGGAGAGTTAGAAATGTTTGATAAGGGAAATGATACTATTAAGAATCAAAAAGCTATCAAAATTTTTTATAAATCTATGTACGATTTGTTTAATCATAGTAATAATGATAACAAGTTAATTGATAAAATAATTTTTAACGATATCAAACTCACAATATCTTGTGAAGTAAAAAAAGATGAGGTAAGCAGAATTCCTGAAACTGAAGAGAAGACAAGTGAAAATAGTCGTATTTTCAAATACACAGACTTTGCCAAAGCTCCTAGCTCTTTTGAAAAAAGTCGTTTTATAGTAAAAGAAATTGACTACAATGACCAACAAAATTTAAAAGGGCACATAGAATTTCTCAGTGAAAATTTACAAAAGTCTTTTTTTGATATATTTAAAAATAAGCATCAAGACGATTTTGCTGCATGGGTATATCGACACATTAAAAATCACGAAGAAAAACAGAATGATTCACAAGAAAAAACTATACAAAATATAAAAGAAATAATACGAGATTCGACAAGCTTTGAAAAGCTATATTTGAAAGTAAGTAAACATTATACAGGAGTCAATGAAGGCTTAATCTACGATTTTGAGTACTTCTCTAATAGGATGCTCTCATATATTTTGTCTAGTTCAAGCCGTGAACAAGTTAAACTACTGGAAGAGAGAAACCTTCAAATTTCACTTGATGAGTTTAAAGATTATGAGTTGTTATTGAAAGAAAACATCAGTAATTTAGAAATAAATAATTTTCTTACGGGTATTTATAAAAATATTAAAAATAATAAGGGCTCAGAGGAAGATTGTAATAAATTTGAAATAGGAGGAGATGATGATGAAACAAGTGAAACTACGAAAGAGTGCAGCTCTAAACAACAAAATGGGAAGTCAGAGAATGTAGAAAATTACAAAGAAAAAGTTGCAATATTAAATGTAGTGGGGGAAGTATACAAACTTAATAATAAAATAAAATGTGATTACTATAATAGAGAAGGCTATGGTACTATAAAAAGTGGGTGGACTATCTTTTATACTTTAAAAGAATTAATTTCTATTTTTGATGGAAGAAGAACTAAGACAGAAAATATAGTACTTAATAATTCTAATAGTGATCTTATAGTTAGTAGATTTAAATATAATTATTTTAGAGGCTATTCTAATAACAAGCATGATGCTATTCCAGCTGTTTTTAGGAACAGAACTTATCATGGTGAAAAGAATAGCGACCAATTTTATAGCAAATTTGAAGGATTATATCAAAAAATAGCGAGAGAATATCCTGAAGAACTAGAATATGATAGTAGCATTGGCTCAAGTAAGCGGAATGATGCTTTTTCACGTCTCCAGCATTATGAATTTGGGACATGTCTTCTTGATATGTCTAAAAATCCTTACACAGCTTTGCTGTTTATGATTGATGGCGAGGATTTCCATACTCCTAAATTTGAATTATTTGAGATTGAAGAAGAAAAACATAGGGATAACAATATTGTTTATCTACCTGAAAAATTCCAAAAAAATAAGCGTCTGATTGCTCAAAATGGAGCATTTCTACATTATGAAAAGTTATATAATTTATTAGAATTAGAAGAAGATGAAAGAAATAATAAAGTGCAAATAGAATATGAACCTGGCACTATTAAATATGTAAAAGAGAAACTAAAGGAATTAGAGAAGAAAGTTGAAAGAATTAATCGTATTACAGTTGTTATAGAAGTATCAAAGAAGTCAGACAGTGAATTTTTTAAATATAATATTGAAGGCATAATTAAAGCTGCTGATAACCTTAAATATGATGAAGAGCTCGATGCAAATGAGAATGAATATATAAGCAATCTTGAGAAACGTTTTGAAGCCCTAAAGAATAAGGTTAACTTGGTAGATAAGACACTACAAGGTACTGATCAATATACTTTGTTAAAAAACTATTTAAAAGCTAAGTTAGATGAGTATGGACATTCCAAGAGAAGCTTATTTCCAGATTTTCAAAATTATGTCTCTTATGAAAATGGTCGATATAAACGCCCAGAGGAAGAGAAACCATCGTTTGACATGTAATGATTATTCTCTCTTTTGTTTTTTTCAGACAGTGAGGGCAAGTTCATTACCTAAATCCTGTTTAATTTGTTGTTTCTTTAGGGTAACGGTACAGAGTTAGTTGCTATTATGGTCAAGGAAGTTAGGAAGAAAGTTAATTTTTAGCAGATAGATCCAATAATCCTGGCTCGATAATTTCTGTAGTGGGTAAAACCACTGTAAGAATTATAGAGCCCGTTTTTTTGTTTAAAAAAGCGGTAAGAACTTGTTTCCAAGACTTAAAAGATCAGAATAAAAACGAAAAAAATATTGACAAGGAAAGAAAAATTGTGTTACAATAATAGACGGTACTTTTTACTTTTGGTCTCTCAAAAGT
>ERZ773090.264-NODE-264-length-38824-cov-2.87704_pt1 | contig 38824 bp, 28 predicted proteins | sample MGYA00580579_ERZ773090 | MGnify/ENA primary metagenome ERZ773090 (study PRJEB29015, sample SAMEA2738014) | human oral metagenome | biome: human oral; feature: human-associated habitat; material: dental | place: China | collected 2132 ... | reverse complement strand
GCACATCAATGCAACGAAAATACCGATAGTGACTTTACCGCCCGAATCAGCTGTTGCAAATGTTGATGACAGTTTGATATTAAACAGCTGCGCATTGGAGAATCCCTGGGCAGCCGTCTTATCGAACGCCCCTAAAGGCCCGCGCCTGCCATCGGCAATATATGTCACCGCAGACAGTGTGTAGAACATCGCCATAAATATAGGTCCCTGTATCAGAGACGGTACACAGGAACCCATAGGGTTCGCATGATTATCCTGATACACCTTCATTGTTTCGCGGCTCATTGCCTCGCGGCTTGCCCTGTCCGTTTTGCCTTTATATTTTTTCTGTATTTTCTGCAGCTGAGGCTGGAGTGCCTGCATTTTCCTCATGGACAGCATCTGCCGTACAAACAGCGGAAGGATGATCAGTTTGACCAGCACCACCAGGAGCATAACTGCAATGGACCATGCGAGCCCCTGGGCCCCGCTCAATCCGATTGCTGTAAGGACATCGTGGAAAAACTTGATCACGTACGCCATTGCTGCTTCGATCGGGCGCAGGATCGTATAGAACCAGCCGAAAAAGCCTCTATCTAATAACATAGGTTCCCCTTAATACCGCAGATCTGAATAAAAGTTCAGTATTCCTTGCTATTTCGCTATTTTCCGTATTTCGTACTGCCTAAATTATACATGAACGTGTGGCGAACTATTATCGTCACTGCTATCTGTTCCTGCCAACGGAACAACACGGGGTTCTTCATGCGCCTTCGACCACGTGAACCGGTAAAAAACCGAGAATTTCTGAGGCACGTCATCAATGCCGCCGTTACTCCATGGCCGGCATCTGGCCAGCCGCAGCAGTGCCAGAACCGATCCCCGGAAAGCCCCGAACCGTTTTACCGCGGTCAGTGCATACGTGGAACATGTTGGATAATATTTGCATGATGGGGGAGTGTTGGGGGAAATACGGCGGCGATAAAAACTGATACATCGTATAACGGCCTTCTGTGCCCAAGATGGATCTTTGCGCATTACCTGTATCCTATGTATTCCGTCAGTATTTCTGCCAGCATCCGCAGCATTGGTATTACCCTTATGCTTGGAAAGAAGCATTGTGCTGCTGCGCGGATTTCCCTCAGGTACGTCGTTGCTGGGGCCTTGTGATACCTGCGGTACTTGTGATGCCATGTGCTGATCCTCTACAAGCCAGTTGCTAAACCGTATTACGCGGCGGGCTTGTCTGCAGGATATTCGGCGGATTTTTCCCTTAACCCTGCATATATTTTTTCCATCTGGGAATCCAGCGCATCGAAACGCGCATAAGCTGCTGAAGGCTTTGCCCGTACAACTATATCAATACAGAGCGTTCCTGCCGAAGGAAGGTCAGTAAGATAGCCTTCATATTTCTTCGCCAGTACGCGGAGCCTCCGTTTAACTGTATTACGCATCACTGCATTCCCAACAGATTTGGAAACGGCAAGCCCTAACCTGATATCAATATCCCGGCATCCAGTAACAGGGCTGCTTTTTATACCTTTCCGGGGACTGCCAGGCTCCGGCTGACGATAGATACTGTAATGGAGCACAATATCCCGGGAGGAAAACTTCTGGTGCTTTTTCAGAACAGCAACAAAATCTTTATGGCCCTTAAGTCTGTCCATTCGCTGTTGCCTCCGGTCCAGTACCGCCCAAATAATAAATGGATAATAGTAAACGGCTATTATGAACAAAGCGCTGCTGTGCAGTGCCTGTTTATAGAGCTATGTTACTATGCTGCATTATCTGTATTTCCTGTAAGCCTGTGTACCTTTGCACTTGCAGGTACAGTAAAACAGCCAAAGCCGCAGTTTACCTCTGCCTGCAGCCTTGGCTATATTGCTGTCCACACTCTCCTGAGACTATACCCTTAAGCGGAGAGTACCTTACGCCCCTTTGCACGGCGGCGGTTGATCAGCGCACGCCCTGTGCGTGTACGCATACGCTGACGAAAACCGTGCTTCATATGGCGGCGGCGATTGTTCGGCTGGAAAGTCCTCTTCATAGTAAAACGCTCCCGTTTCCTGCCACGCTTAAACGTGGCTCCTCATGAGTCAATCTCTATTAAGTTACTATTACCACTCTACATAATCGTATGACTATGTTTATGGAGATTCTCTACTTTATACCACGAATCACACCGTAATCAAACTTCTTCACATTCTTCCCCTCTTTGTGATCAATTTGAAAATGGGTATCAGTAAGCAACAGTAAAACTACACTGATGTAACTTATCAACATCAACGCTGTGAATATGTGGATATCTCAAGGATCTTGATTTTAATTTATCCACAAATTACACGCGTGTTATTCACATTCATGTATTTACAACACGCCCAATTGTGGATAACTTCTGTGGGTGCGATTATAAATGTTGGTACACATCAGAGAACTTATTTGGAACCGGAAAGATTCATTATTGGAGGGACTATGGCCTTACATCATAGCAATACTGAGCCTACCGCTCAACAGCTATGGTCGCGGACCCGGAATTATATGAAGGACCAGGGGTATCTGAGCCCCCGTGATACAAACCTCGTTAGCGAAGTAAGCGCACTGGGTGTATTCGATAATATGATTATCCTCTCAGTTGACGCAGATTCACTCCGTTCTACTCTGGAAAACAAGCTCCATGATGATATCAACGAATGCCTGTCAACTGTGTCTGACAAACCCATGACTTTCATTGTCAAAGTCAATACCCCGAACAATCCCTATACGGATACTGCAAATACTGCGGACAGCGATATCAACAGAAACAATGTAGGGTATAAAGATAACGGCGGCAGCGGATATGCGGAACTGGGAACCGAAACAGGGATAAACCCTTATGAGCCGGACCTGAGCATATCGGAAAATATCGGTATTGATCCGGGCCTCATCGGAAATGTGGAAAACCCGGAAGGGACCGGGACCAGCAGCACTTTTGCACCGCGTAAAACAAAAACAAAAGGCTACACAGAGCCGTACACACCTGCCCACTACGGGCAGCACGCATCTGAAGTTTTACGCAGTGAACCGTCCGCAGAGCATAAGGATGCACCGTTCCATGACCCGATATATAAAGGCGGCAGGGAACCTCAGCCGGCCGATAATATACAAAATCAGCCACATCTCCCTAAAACCCAGATATCGAGGAATGCCGTCACCCACCTTAACCCTTACGCGACTTTTGATACTTTCGTCCAGGGGACATCAAACCGCTTTGCAAAATCAGCAGCAGTAATAGTTGCTGAGGCTCCGGGAACTGCAGACTATAACCCATTATTTATTTATGGCGGTTCAGGTCTGGGGAAGACCCATCTGCTCAATGCTGTCGGCAATTATGTGCTCAGACAGGACCCTAAAGCAACAGTGCGGTATGTTACCGCAGAAGAATTCGTCAATGACTTCGTCAGTGCTCTTGCTGCAGGGGCAAGGAAACAGGCAGCTTTAGCTAATTTTACCAAGAAATACAGGAATGTTGACGTCCTGCTGCTTGATGATATCCAGTTTTTCCGCGGTACTGAAACAATGGAACAGTTCTTCCACACGTTCAATGAACTGACCAGTACAGGCAAGCAGATAGTCATTGCGTCCGATGTTGCACCTAATAATCTCAAAGGCTTCAATGAAAGGCTGAGGACACGCTTCAACAAAGGGCTTGTTGTTGATGTTGCACCGCCGGAAAAAGAGACACGGCTGGCAATACTGCGGCTGAAGGTCTCCAACAGTATTGTCCCTGTCCCTAATGATGTCCTCGATTATATCGCCGACAAAATCACAGACAGTGTCCGTGAGCTTGAGGGGGCGCTTACCCGCGTCACAGCTATAGCAACGCTTAATGACCAGCCGGTGAGCCGTACTTTAGCAGAGCAGACCCTCCACGATTTTTTCAATTCCGACGTGGAAGTTACGCCTACAAGCATTATCACCAATGTAGCGCATCACTATACACTTACTTTTGACGATATCGTCGGGCCCTCACGTACAAAAAACGTTGCCGAAGCCCGGCAGGTATCCATGTATCTTATTCGGGAAATGACAAGCCTTTCCCTTGTTGATATCGGCGAAATATTCGGAGGGCGCGACCACTCCACAGTCATGCATGCCTGCAAAAAGATTGCCAATGAGATGGGCAAAAAACGCGCCCTCTACAATAACGTCAATGAAATCACTATGTATATCAAACAGAAAGATTCAATCAGCCCTGTTTCCCGTAATTGACCGGTATTCACGCGGATCAGATATTCGGATATGGATGTAACAGTACAGTTCTGCCTATTCTGCCGATCCCTGAAATATATAGATTATACGGTTTCCTCATTAATAATTCCCTGTTACGTCTTTTCACAGAAATATACTGTGCTTCTATTTTGCTTTATTTTTCTGCTTCCTCCCTTTACATCCTCTCCATTTTGTGAAGAAACTTATCCACAATACTTTCCACAGATATATGATAACCCTGAGGATAAGTAAGATATTGGCGTGGAAAACATGGGCAAAAAACGTTAATAAAATTAACATTTTTGAGGATAAAAAATCCATAACATATTGCATGTGAGTAACATCAAAGTTATCCACATTTTCTAAACTGATTTTCCACATGCAACCGTTGCCTTCACAATTGATATCATGCGGTTCATACACCATTTCCACATCTTCCACAGCCTCTACTACGACTACTATCTAATTTATATACTTGCCCTTTTAGCCATAACCGCATGCACCATCCCGTTTCGTATATGTTCGTTCGCCCGTTACAATAGACTCATAAGACTTAAAGTTTGCCAGACTACGAACTGAGGTACTAATGAAGGTTGAGATTGATTCCTCTGCTTTTTCAGAGGCTGTATCATGGACTACCCGTATTATCCCTGCCAGGCCTGCGACACCTATCCTTACAGGTGTAAAGCTCGAAGCAGCTGACGGTACCCTCCAGCTCTCAGCATTTGATTATGAAATTTCTGCGCGCCATCACATTGAAGCAGGAATCGATGAAGACGGCACTGTTGTAGTACAGGGAAAGCTCCTTGCAGATATAGCTAAAGCCCTGCCGAGCGGGAAGACCTACTTATCAACAAATGGCTCAAAATTAACAGTTTCAGGAGGAAAATCCACCTTCTCCCTCCAGCTGATGCCTGAATCCGATTATCCTGAACTTCCTGAAATACCTTCCTCTTTAGGCGCTATAGACGGAGATACTTTCTCGCACGCTATCGCCCAGGCAGCTGTTGCTATTTCCCGTGAAGAATCAAGGCCTGTGCTTACCGGGGTCCGTGTAGCCTTTTCTGGTGATAAAGTGCAAATGACTGCAACAGACCGTTTCCGTCTGTCACGGTCAACCTTTACGTGGTCTCCTGCGCAGGATGATACTGATACAGCATTGCTTGTGCGGGGAAACCTCCTGCGTGATATTTCACGCTCCCTGGATACTGCGCAGAACGTTGTTCTTGGGTTCAACAGCGAGTCGCCGACACTGGTAAGTTTTACCAACGCTGGGAAAGTTTCAACGACTCAGCTTATTGATGGCGAGTTCCCGTCAGTTGACCGCCTTTTTGTTTCTGAATACCCGATCCAGGCGGTTATTGACAAAAATGCCCTTATTGATGCTATACGGCGTGTATCCCTTGTAGCAGAACGGAATGCCCCTATCCGTATGGTTTTCGATAATAACGAAGTGACCCTGTCTGCAGGATCGGCTGACGAATCCCAGGCAACAGAAGTGATCCCGGTTGATATGGATGGAGACCCCATTACGATCGCTTTCAACCCTAATTATCTTCTTGAAGGCCTGGGGGCAATTTATGAACCGTATGTCCGCGTAAAGATGGTCTCTCCTATAAAGGCAGTGGAATTCAACGGGCAGCAGGAGCAGGACGGCAATGAATCGCTGGATTACCGGTATCTTCTGGTCCCGGTACGGTTTGTTGACTGACCATCCCGGGCTTATTGAATCAAAGTAAAGAGTATTCTGTGTATATTTCGCGGCTTGCCCTTGACTATTTCAGGTCGTGGGACCACTGTGTCCTTGATCTGGGCAGCCATGTCAATGTACTTTTTGGGCATAACGGCTTGGGCAAAACAAATATTGCTGAGGCAGTAGAGTTCCTCTCAACAGGGTCCAGCCACAGGGCGGGCTCATCACAGCCGCTTATACAGCATGGGCAGAAAAGTGCAGTTATACGAGCAAATGTGGAATCAGGACGAGATGTTTCTGATCCTGATATTTCCGGCTCTGAAAAAAAGACGGGAACAAAACCTGATCAGTATACGGTAATTATCCCTGCAAAAGGTGCAAACCGTGCCCGCATCAACAACGGCCCTGCACTTTATCTGCGCGATATAGTGGGGAATATCAAAACTGTTTCTTTTACCCCTGAAGACCAATGGCTTATTTCCCTTGATCCGACAAGGCGGCGCAGTTTCCTTGATAGTGCAGGGTCACAGATAATACGGGATTATTTTAGGGTCTTGCAGAAGTATTCCCATGTCTCAAAGCAGAGGTCAGCACTCCTGAAAAACATTGCAAACAGAAGGGATAGGGACGGCGGCACTTATGGTCCTAAAGGCGATGGCCGGTACGGCGGATATAGCAGCCAGGGGTATGATAGTCAGGGTATCGCGCAGGATTATTCAGGTCTGGAAGTATGGACCGGGCAGCTGATCAGCACAGGTATAGAGCTGACCCAGTTAAGGGCCAGTATCTGTGATCAGCTGGAAGGGCCGTTTTCGCGGATCTATTCCCATATTGCAGGGGACAGCCAGAAAGCAACGCTGAAATACTCCCCGTCTTTTACGGAAGTGTATGATTTCCCTGATGATCCATTTTCCGCTATAAGCAGCCATTTCCAGCGGCTGTTTGAAGGGGAGGCCGCCCAGGCACGGAACCTGATAGGACCGCATCGCGACGATATAGGCTTTTTCCTCAATTCAATGCCGGCACGCGAATATGCGTCAAACGGTGAATTATGGACCCTGGCTTTAGCATTGAAAATGGCCCTGTTTGAAGTATTATCAGAGAAAATGGCTGCCGGGCATAATGAACGCCATAATGATACCGGAAATACACCGTCCGACTCTGACAATAATTTTCACGGGACCAGGAACAAGCCTATCCTTATCCTTGATGATGTCTTCTCCCAGCTTGATACATACAGACGCACAAAAATCGTTGATTTTGCAGCAGGCCAGGGGCAGGTCCTCATTACTGCTGCATCACAGAGCGATATACCTGATGAATTTATTTCCGGCAACATGGATCCGTATGCTGGCGTAAAGCTTATTGATGTTGAAAAAGTCAGGGACAATGCTGATGGTATATGGGGCGGCTGATGGCAGAAAATAACCGGGAATCTGTAACACCCGTAGCAGAGCGGCTCGGGCTGCCGCAGAAAAAGCTTCCTGCGCAGATATTCGGCCGGTATAGAAAACTGTTTACCCAGAAACGTGATTATGCCCTGATGAATGAAAAGGCCAGGGACAACTTCGGCAAAAAAGGGCGCGACCCCAAGGATTTTGATACAGCTCTGGAAAAACTGCTTGCTTCGGGCAGCGGTATATGGAAAAAGAACCTTATGCTTGCCAAACTGCAGACGCAGTGGGGAAGCGTTGTTGGAAACCATATTGCGCAGCACACGAGTGTGAGATCGTATTCGGACGGGCTTCTGGTTATTACAGCAGATTCCCCTGTGTGGGCTACCCAGCTGACATATATGGTGCCGCAGCTGAAAAAAGTAATATCACAGCGGCTTCAGGGGCTTCCTGTAACCCAAATCCGTGTGACTGGTCCGCAATCTTCGGCAGGAAGGCATCGGGGAAACCGGCGGGGCCTGTGATCCGGCTCCAGTTATCAAAATAATCCGCTGAAGGCTTTTCAGCAGCATAACGTCTACTTCTTTTGGTACCCTATATATATTGTGTGTGAATGCGTTTAAGAGCCGTTTCTGTGCTTTTTAGCGTGAAGTACTTGCGAAAAGTACTCCGAAATTGCTTATACGGCAAAGGCAATATTGGAGTTTAAGGAGGACAGCTTGGCTGGCAGTGAAGAAAATGGACAGGTGCAGAAGGAAACTCAGAGTAAAAGCAGCGGTGAGCAGCTTGACGACGATATGAAACCGGACCATTATGATGCAAGCGATCTCAGGGTCCTTGAAGGGCTTGAAGCTGTACGTATCCGTCCGGGAATGTATATAGGGTCTACAGGCCCGCGGGGGCTCCATCACCTGGTTTATGAAATAGTTGACAATTCAGTTGATGAAGCGCTTGCAGGGTATGCTTCGCATATTGAAGTGACGATCTTGCCTGATAACGGTGTGCAGGTAGTAGATGACGGCCGCGGAATCCCTGTTGATGAAGTCCCGGGAGAAGGCCGGTCCGGTGTGGAAACGGTTATGACCAAACTGCATGCAGGAGGCAAATTTGGCGGCGGCGGCTACGCTGTATCCGGCGGCCTCCATGGTGTAGGTATTTCCGTTGTGAATGCGCTTTCCACCAGAGTGGATATTGAAGTGCGCCGCCAGGGATTCCACTGGACCCAGACGTATATTGATCAGAGGCCATCAGCCCCGTTAAAGAAAGGCAGGGCTATGGATGAGGGCGAAAGTACAGGTACTTCTGTAACTTTCTGGGCAGACCCTCAGATATTTGATGCAACAGAATATGATTTCGAGACCCTCCGCGCACGTTTCCAGCAGATGGCCTTCCTTAATAAAGGGCTGAAAATATCCCTGACTGATCTGCGTACAGTAGATGAGGCTGTAGATGAAGTTGCCTCAGAGGATAATAATCCTTCTGAAAATGGGCATCGTACGGTCACATACCAGTACGTCAACGGCATCAAGGATTATGTCGATTATCTGGTCAAAGCCAAAAAATCCACTGTGATCGAAGAAGATATCATCGATATTGATGCAGAAGATACGCAGCAGGGTATTTCTGCTGAGATCGCCATGCAGTGGACTTCAGGGTATTCTGAATCCGTCCATACTTTTGCCAATACGATCTCTACGACTGAGGGCGGAACCCATGAAGAAGGCTTCCGCTCCGCACTTACCGGCCTTGTCAACCGGTATGCCCGCGAAAAAGGCATCCTTAAAGATAAAGATGAAAACCTCTCCGGTGATGATGTGCGCGAAGGGCTTGTGGCGGTGATTTCCGTTAAGCTGACAGTCCCGCAGTTCGAAGGGCAGACGAAAACCAAGCTCGGCAATGCGATCGCTAAAACCTTCGTCCAGCGCGTTATGACAGAACGGATGGCCGACTGGTTTGATGCCCATCCGAGCGAAGCGAAATCGATCATCCAGAAAGGTATGGAAGCTGCACGGGCACGCCTGGCAGCCAAAAAAGCGCGTGAATCGACAAGGCGCAAGTCGATCTTTGAATCAGCCGGGATGCCTGATAAGCTGAAAGACTGCCAGTCTTCAGACCCTGCAGAATGCGAGCTGTTCATTGTGGAAGGTGATTCGGCAGGCGGTTCCGCTATCCAGGGGCGCAACCCGATAACCCAGGCTATCCTTCCTCTGCGGGGGAAGATCCTCAATACAGAACGTGCCTCACTCGACCGTATGATGAAGTCAGATACCATTGAATCCCTTATTACCGCAGTTGGCGGAGGATATGGGGAAGATTTCGACGTGAGCAAAGTACGCTACCATAAGATCATCATTATGGCTGATGCTGATGTTGACGGCGCCCACATTGCAACATTGAACCTGATTCTTCCGCTATATGCGGCCTATGATCACTGAAGGCTATGTATATGTTGCAATGCCTCCGCTGTACAGGCTGAAATGGACGAAAGGCGCGCACGATTTCGTCTATACCGACGTTGAGCGTGACCGTATGCTGGAGGAAGGGCGGGCTTCCGGCAGGCAGCTCCCTAAAGGCGAAGGTATCCAGCGGTACAAGGGCCTGGGTGAAATGACATACCAGGAATTATGGGAAACCACAATGGACCCTGAACACCGCATTTTGAAGCAGATACATATTGAGGATGCTGCACAGGCGGATGAGACATTCTCCATGCTGATGGGTGAGGATGTGGAGCCGCGCCGCCTGTTCATCCAGCGTAATGCCCGTGATGCACGCTTCATAGATGCATAGCCAATCCCTATAGTGCAGATATCAACAGGAACAGGAACATCAAAGGTAAGGAAGAACCGTGGCAGACGATAATGAAGTAGACCGCAGCAGTGAAGAACCGGCAGACGGTGCGGATAATTCGCTTGAACCTGTAAGCCCTCAGGCAGGCGACGAAGATTTCGGACTGCTGAAAGGCACCCGTATCAGGGCAATGGACCTGCAGCAGGAAATGCGGGAATCATACCTTGCATATGCCCTTTCAGTGATCGTTGAGCGCGCATTGCCTGATGTCCGAGATGGCATGAAGCCTGTACACCGCCGTGTAATCTACGCGATGTACGACGGGGGATACCGGCCGGACCGCGGCTATAACAAATGCTCCCGCGTTGTCGGTGATGTGATGGGTAAATACCATCCCCACGGCGATGCTGCTATCTATGACACGCTGGTACGTATGGCACAGCCGTGGTCGATGCGGTATCTGCTTGTGGATGGCCAGGGGAATTTCGGGTCCCCGGGTGACGATCCTGCAGCTGCCATGCGGTATACAGAATGCCGTATGGCACCGCTGGCTATGGAGCTTGTACGTGATATTGATAAAGATACTGTTGATTTTGTCCCTAATTATGACGGCAAGACCCAGGACCCTACAGTGCTGCCAAGCCGGTTCCCCAACCTTCTGGTAAACGGTTCGGCAGGTATTGCTGTAGGCATGGCGACGAATATCCCCCCTCACAATATGCGGGAAGTCGCGCAGGGGGTCCACTGGGCGCTGGACCATCCGGAAGCCAGCCGTGAAGAGCTCCTCAACAATTTGATCGCCATTATTAAGGGGCCTGACTTTCCAACAGGTGCAACGATCCTCGGACACAGAGGCATTGAGCAGGCGTACCGTACCGGGCGCGGCCTGATCACTATGCGTGCCGTGGTCAATACTGAAGAGATCAACGGCCGCCTGTGCCTGGTGGTGACTGAACTCCCTTACCAGGTGAACCCTGACCGGCTGGCATCTTCAATACGGGAAGCAGTGCGTGACGGGAAGATCCAGGGTATCGCTGATATGCGTGACGAAACCTCCGGGCGTACAGGCCAGCGGCTGGTCCTTGTGCTTAAACGCGACGCCGTCCCGAAAGTAGTGCTCAACAATCTTTATAAGCACACGCAGCTGCAGCAGACATTCGGCGCCAATATGCTTGCCCTGGTGGACGGCGTGCCGCGTACGCTCAGCCTTGACGCATTTATCCGTCACTGGGTATCGCATCAGCTTGATGTTGTGGAACGTCGCACCCGGTATCTGAAGCGTGAGGCGGAGGAGCGCGACCATATCCTCCAGGGGTATCTGAAAGCGCTGGATATGATCGAGGAAGTCATAGCGCTTATCCGCAGGTCGCCGGATGTAGATGAGGCCCGTGCGGGCCTGATGCGGTTGCTTGATGTTGACCAGGTACAGGCGGACGCCATCCTTGCCATGCAGCTGCGCAGGCTGGCTGCACTGGAAAGGCAGAAGATCATTGATGAGCACGATGAGCTGATGCGCCGGATCGCTGACTATAATGATATCCTTGCCAGCCCGGAGCGCCAGCGCGCCATTGTCGGCGATGAAATGGATGAAATTGTTGACAAATACGGTGATGAGCGCCGCACACAGATACTCCCGTTCTCCGGCGAAGTCAATGTTGAGGACCTTATAGCTGAGGAGAATGTTGTTGTAACAGTAACGCATTCCGGCTATATCAAACGTACAAAAGCTGATGAATACCGGGCTCAGCATCGGGGCGGCAAAGGGATCAAAGGGACCCGGCTGCGTGAAGATGATGTTGTGGACCATTTCTTCCTTACCAGTACCCATAATTGGCTGCTGTTCTTTACCAACCAGGGCAGGGTATACCGGATCAAGGGCTATGAAGTCCCGGAAGGTTCCCGGGATTCCAAAGGCCAGCACGTTGCTAACCTCCTGCAGCTGGGGCCTGATGAGAAAATACAGCAGGTCCTGTCTATCAGGGATTATTCCGCAGCACAGTATCTGGTCCTTGCAACCCGCAGCGGCAAAGTCAAGAAGACCCATCTCTCAGAATATGATTCTGCCCGCCAGGGAGGCCTGATTGCCGTACGTCTGCGCGAGATCGAAGGTGCTTACAGGACTGATGCCGACGGCAAGAAGGTAGCGGTCGTTGACGAACTTATCGGTGCCGCATTATGCAACAGTGATGATGAGATCATTGTTGTTTCGCGGAAAGGCATGAGCGTTAAGTTCCAGGCAGATGACCAGACCCTGCGCCCTATGGGACGCCAGACTGCAGGTGTCCAGGCGATGAAGTTCCGCGGAGAGCCCGGCAATGACCTTCTGCTGAGCATGGACGTTGTCCCGGCTGATTCGGATTCAGACCTTCTGGTAGTCACCAATGAGGGATTTGCCAAGCGTACTGCGTTAAGCGAATACCGCCTGCAGGGGCGCAACGGTTATGGAGTTAAAGCCATCAATCTTGTGGAGGACCGGGGATCTCTTGTCGGCGCTATGGTAGTCCATGAAGATGACCAGGTGATGGCTATTATGAAATCGGGCAAGGTTATCCGTTCGGATGTTTCAGAGATCAAACGTACCGGCAGGAATACACAGGGTGTGACCCTGGCGAAAACCGGTAAGGATGATGAGATCCTGTCTATCGCCCGGAACGCTGAAAAAGATGATGAAACTGGTGACGGACAGAATACTGAAGATTCAGTAAATAACTCTGACGCTGCGGACCGGGATGGCAGCACCAGGAGTACAGTTGAACAAGGAATAACAACCGATAGCGCAGCGGGCACAAGCTCAGCTGAGTAGGAGGGTATTATGACGGCAGAAACTCCGCAGCCGCAGGATCCACGGTACGACGCCCGGCAGGACGCATCTGCCCAGCAGATGGCGGATCCTAATGCCGAAACACAGTACACTACACGTGATGCCCAGGAGGTTGCGGCAAGGTCTGCTGTCCGTCCGGCAGCAAATTCCGGAGGTCATGCGAGAACTTCCCAGCAGCCGGGGGATACCAGCCGTGCCGGAAGCTCTTCCTCAGCCGGTACAGGCTCAGGTGTGCCCCGCGCCCGCCGGATGAACCTGTCAATAACCCGGGTGGATCCATGGTCTGTCACCAAAATGGCGTTCATGCTTTCTATTGCCGGAGCCATAATCCAGCTTGTTGCCGTAACCCTTATCTGGTTTATTGTAGATGCGGTAGGCCTGTTTGATGTTGTCAACGAGCTTGGTACCAGGATCAGCTCTTCATTCAATCTGACAGATATCCTCAGCCTTCCACGGGTCATTGGTGCAATAACGATCCTGTCGGTATTCGAAATCGTTATTATTTGCGTGATGGCAGCGATTGGGGCGCTTCTGTACAATGTTTCCAGCCGCCTTGTAGGCGGGATCCACGTAACGCTTGGTGATGATTAACAGACCAGGTCCGGGTACCCGGTTATGCCAGGCTGGAAACAGCAGGTAAAGGCGGGGCCTATGGAACGTGATAATCCGTCAGGCAGCAGGCGTGCGTCGATTGATGATGTGGCATATGCATCCGGTGTTTCCCGGCAGACAGTCTCCCGTGTAATCAATAATTCCGGATATGTAGCTGAACAGACGCGGCTGAAAGTTGAAGATGCCATCAGGCACTTGCATTATCAGCCTTCCCAGTCTGCACGTGCACTTGCAACACGGCATTCGCGGATGATTGCAGTCATAGCAGGCGGCATCAATTATTTCGGGCCATTATCTACGATATCAGCGCTGGAACAGACGGCCCGTGCCCGCGGATATTTTATTTCCCTGGCCAATGTTGACGAACGTGGGCTGTCAGATACTGAGTTTTCCTCTATTATGCAGGGTTTCTCCCAGCTCGGTGCCGAGGCATATGTGATCGTTGCTCCGACTGATGCCATGCTCCATGCTGTTAAGCAGGTGCGGTTTGATGTCCCCTGTGTGATCATTACCGGATCGGACGGGGATGAGGATATTGAAGGGTATCTTGAGGCAAACAGCACCGTGTATGCTGTGGGTATTGACCAATGGGATGCAGTGGGCAGTATTGCAGAAACAGTATATTCTGACTGTTTCAGGCATCAGGGGGTTGGGGATCCTGGTTCCGCAGGCGCCGGATCCAGGGATAATGCGGCCTATTATCTTGCAGGGCCTCTGCAGTGGCGCGATGCGTATACCCGGCGTGCTGCATGGGAAGCAGCGTGTACGGAGCTCGGGATGGAGAGCACTGTTGTTGACGCGGACTCATGGGATGCCCAGGCAGGGTATTCGGCAGCGCAGGCCGTACTGGGAGAGGCTTTCGGGGACAAGAGGCCTGAAAACGGCAAGTTCTGTGAAGGCCGTAATATCGCAGTTGTCTGTGCCAATGACCTGCTTGCCTTTGGTGCTTTGCGCGCTTTAGGCGAATACCCGGGCCTGGCTGGCCTGGGTATGGGTAACAGGGATACGGGCCGGAGGCTGGTAAAAATCGCCGGATATGATGATATGCCCGGATCAGACAGTACATGCCCGCCGTTGAGCACAGTAAAACCGGATTTTGGGATGCTCGGATCAACGGCTATGGAGATACTCCTTAATGCTGTTGAGGATACCGGAAGTACAGAAGGTCCGGAGGAAACTGCGGGGGATGTGTCCAGCGGCGCAGAAGCAGGGAATGGGATGAACGACCGGAAGAAAGGCCTCACAGGGTACGGGGATGCTGCCGTATTGCCTCAGCGGCACGGTGTTATCCAGGTCCCTGCACAGTTTATCCGACGGGAAAGCCTGTAAAAATAGTGAAATAGACAACACAGCTGTGTATAGAAGACAGGTAGTGCTATACTTGATGTGTGAGCGCTCACATATAAATACGGAAAAGAAAAGCAGAAACGGGATCCATCCGTAATGTTTCCACAGTTGGGAACGGTGAGACGGTTCCAAAAACAGTACTAAGGGGTACTGGACTACTGGACGGGTCCGCATTTACAGTGCTGCGGGCCGGATACGCGAAAGGTGGTGCCGCATGGCTGGCACAGTAGCTGATACAGCAGTGGGAATGGCAGCTGAAACACATATGATGCCGAATACGGGGCGTGCTGCCGAGGATATTGCCGAAGGCAGGACTTCACTGGGGATTGAGTTCGGCTCCACGCGGATCAAAGCTGTCCTGATTAATAACAGGTATGAGACTCTTGCTTCAGGGGAGCATGGCTGGGAAAACCGTCTGGAAAACGGGCTGTGGACGTATTCACTGGATGATATCTGGTCCGGCCTTCAGGATGCATATTCCAGCATGGCTGATGATGTTAAAGGGAAATACGGGGAAGAGCTTACTGCTGTCGGATCGCTCGGTTTTTCTGCAATGATGCACGGATACCTGGCTTTTAATAAGGATGGCAAACTTCTCGTACCGTTCCGCACATGGCGCAATACCAACACCCGCGAAGCGCACGAAAAGCTGTCGGATCTGTTCCAGTTCAATATCCCCGAACGCTGGTCCATCGCGCATCTGTACCAGGCAATACTCAACAAGGAGGAGCATGTCCCTGAGCTGGCGTATTTCACTACGCTTGCAGGATATGTCCACTGGAAACTTACCGGGCGTAAAGTCCTGGGGGTCGGCGATGCATCGGGCATGTTCCCCATCGACCCTCAGACACATACATGGGAAGAGGGCTTCCTTAGCCGGTTCAGCAGTTTTCCGGAAGTATCGCAGCAGCCCTGGGACATCCGGGATATCCTGCCTCAGCCGCTTGCAGCAGGGGAGGATGCAGGGACACTGACTGCAGAAGGTGCGCAGCTTCTTGATCCCAGCGGCAGGCTTCGACCGGGCATCCCGATGGCGCCTCCGGAAGGCGATGCAGGGACCGGCATGGTAGCGACAAATTCAGTACGTCCCCGTACAGGCAATGTATCAGCAGGGACATCGATATTTGCCACAGTCGTCCTGGAACACAGGCTTGAACGGCTCCATCCTGAAATCGATATCGTCGCTACCCCTTCAGGGGATCCTGCGGGGATGTCGCATGCCAATAATTTCACTTCAGACCTCAACGCATGGGTGGGTATTTTCAGCCAGTTTGCACAGGCTGCAGGTATGGCAATGGATATGGATACCGTGTATTCCACACTGTTCACTACGGCGCTAACTGACAGGCCTTCTGGCACTTCCAGTCCGCAGCTTCCGTCCGGCATAAGTGCAGATGCCGATGCGGGCGGGCTTATCAACTACTGTTTCTATTCCGGGGAATTCCTTGCCGGGTTGGAAGAAGGGCGACCGGTGTTTGCCCGCGGCCCGCACAGCCGCATGACTTTGGGGAATTTTATGCGGGCACAGCTGTTCGCTGCATTCAGTCCGGTGAAGATCGGCATGGATATTATGGTGAAAGATGAGCACGTGGCTATAGATACCCTGGTCGGCCACGGCGGTATATTTACCACCCCTGTAGTCGCACAGCGCATACTTGCTGCAGCATTCAACGTTCCTGTCACAGTAATGCCCACTGCTTCTGAAGGCGGTGCCTGGGGCATGGCGGTCCTTGCAGCATATCTGCTACGCTGCGCGGGAGCCGGGGAAACGCGGGATCTTGCGGATTTCCTTGATACAGATGTATTCGCTGATGCTTGCCCATCCACAGAGCAGCCCCGCCCTGAGGACGTTGAAGGTTTTGAAAAATTCTTCAGGCGTTTTACCGCAGCCCTTCCTGTGGAAAAGGAAGCCGTCAGGACTATCAGTGATGACAGTGCCGATGAAAACACTGCACAGCAACAGTGAGGTGGGAAGCGTCGGAAACCGGCAGCAGTGAAAACTACGATGCCGTAACTATTGGGAAAACAAATAGACAGACAGGAGCAATATGCCAACTCTCAATGATTATCCTCAGGAAACCCGCAGCGAAGCCATGCGCGTGCGGAAGGAAGTATCAGACCTCCACCAGCAGCTGATCGCATGGAACCTTGTAGTATGGACTGCTGGAAATGTATCACAGCGCCTGCATTCCGCGGACCTCATGGTTATCAAACCTTCGGGCATAAGGTACGAAAACCTTACACCGGAATCTATGGTGGTGTGCGATCTGGAAGGGAATGTGGTAGACGGAGAGGAAGCCCCATCTTCCGACACCGCTTCCCACGCATATATCTACCGCATGATGCCGGAAGTATACGGTGTCGTCCATACCCATTCCACATATGCCACGGCCTGGGCAGCAACAGGGAAGAATATCCCCTGCGTACTCACCATGATGGGTGATGAATTTGGCGGGGAAATCCCGATAGGGCCATTCCGGCTTATCGGCTCTGAAGCTATTGGCGAAGGTGTAGTCGAAACGCTGAAAAAATATCCGAAATCCCCCGCTGTCATCATGCAGAACCATGGCCCGTTCACTATCGGCAGGAGTGCTGAAGCAGCAGTCAAGGCTGCAGCTATGACGGAAGAAGTTGCTCATACAGTGTGGGCAGCGCAGATGATAGGGGGAGTGATCCCTATCCCGCAGGAAGATATCGATAGACTCAATGACCGTTATCAGAATGTATACGGACAGCAAGGCAAATAGTTAATAACCAAGGAGTAATTATGGCAATGGAAAACCCGTTTGAGGGCAAAGAGATCTGGTTTGCAGTCGGATCGCAGGATCTGTATGGCGAAGAAGCCCTGCAGCAGGTAGCCAGGCAGTCCCATGATATTGTGGGAACGCTGGACGCCTCTCCGGATATCCCCGTGAAACTGGTCCTGAAACCGACGCTGAAAGATTCCGATTCCATAAGGAATTTTATGATCGAGGCCTCATCACACCCGGAATGCATCGGTGTGATTGCATGGATGCACACATTCAGCCCGGCAAAAATGTGGATACGCGGCCTGAACGAACTCCATAAGCCGCTGCTCCAGCTCAATACCCAGCATCACCTTGAGATTCCCTGGGATACCATGGATATGGACTTCATGAACCTTAACCAGGCTGCCCATGGCGACCGCGAATTCGGCTATATCGTCACCCGCCTTGGGATACCTCGTAAAATCGTTGCGGGACACTACACCGACCCTGATGTTGCACAGCGTATTGGCGTGTGGGCACGGGCATGTGCGGGCTGGAATGCCGCCAACACTATGAAGGTCTGCCGCTGGGGCGACAATATGCGCAATGTCGCTGTGACTGAAGGCGACAAAACGGAAGCAGAGCGTGTATTCGGGACTTCCGTCAATACCTGGCCGGTCAATGAACTGGCAGCATATGTTGATAAGGCAGGCGATGACCAGGTCAGGGCGATCATCGACGATTATAAGCGTGAATATGATATAGCCCCTGAGCTTCTTGATTCACGGTATGATTCCCTGGTTACAGCTGCCCGGGAGGAAGCAGGCATGCGCAATATGCTTGCTGATATTGGCGCAGCGGCAGCAACGGATAATTTTGAAGACCTCGGGCCGCTCAGGCAGCTCCCCGGTGTCGGTGCACAGCGTCTGATGGCGGACGGTTACGGTTTCAGCGCAGAGGGAGACTGGAAAACTTCCGTACTCGTGCGCGTGGGGAATGTTATGGGGTATGGCCTTGAAGGCGGCTGCTCGCTGATGGAAGATTATTCCTACAATTTCGTTTCCGGAAAAGAAAAAATACTGGGAGCACATATGCTGGAAGTCTCGCCCACGCTGAAAACTGACGGCAGAGCCAGCCTTGAGATACATCCGCTTGGTATTGGCGGGAAAGATCCGGTGCGTCTGGTTTTTACCGCTACGCCTAAGAAAGACGCTGTTGTTGTTTCCCTTGCCGATATGCGCGAGCGGTTCCGCCTTGTTATGAATGTGGTGGACGTTGTGCAGCCGGACCGGGAGCTTCCCAAGCTTCCTACCGCACGTGCATTGTGGGAGCCTAAACCGTCGCTGAAAACATCTGTCCAGTGCTGGCTTCTTGCAGGCGCCGCCCACCACACATGCATGACTACCGCTGCCGGGCGCGAGGCCTGGGAAGATTTTGCACGCATAGCTGGTGTAGAGCTTGCTGTTATTGATGAGGATACGTCCGCCGCCGGCTTTGAAAAAGGGCTTCAGCTCAGCGATGTGTATTATCGTCTTAACGGGCATTTCTAAGGGGTATCCTCAGGGCACCCCTGCAGCCTGAAACATCCTCCCGTCCTTTTTACCCTGCTGCCTGCGGCCTGAAAGCAGCAGGGTTTTATTGTATTTCCTTGGCCATGCTGTTTGTGCGTCTAAAAGTGCTGTTTGTGCTCAGAACCGGTCCCAGGCTACGGTTTTATGGCGAAATCCTTTCTCTCCCTTCAGATTTGCGGGTACTGTAGAAGTATAGGGCCGGTTTCCTGGGCTGCCGAAGGTGTACAGCAGGATACACAAGGCCCGCCGTATTAAAATGACCAGGTTCCTGCCCATCTGCGCGGATGGACGGAAGCTAAAGAAAGGAAAAATATGCTTGGCATCAATATCAGCGATGTTATTAATGTCTTGAAATCAGTACGGCCCCAGCTTATTGTGATAGGTATTGTCCTGATCCTTGCCGTCCTTATCAGTATTTTTGTCAACAAAAGAACAGTAAAAGATGCTGCAGCTAAAAAGATGGTCCGTTCCCAGACATGGATTGCCGCACTGATCGCGGTATTTGCTGCAGTGGCAACAATGCTGTTCGGGCCTTTGAACACCATAGTAACATCGGTAACTACCCCAAAATATGAGCTTTCGAAGGAAAGCATCACGAAAGCCAGTAAACTCGCTGTCGATATCCAGCGTGAAGGCATTGTCATGCTGCAGAACAACGATTCCCAGCTGCCGCTGCAGACAAAGAAAGTCAATGTATTCGGATGGGCTTCAACAAACCCGATCTATGGCGGCACCGGCTCCGGGTCAATGAATGACAGCTACGCAACAACATCACTGCTTCAGGGCTTAAAAAATGCAGGCATCAGCTATAACACTGAGCTTTCTGATTTCTATACGAAATATAACGGTACCCACCCCGTAATCGGTATGAATGGGCAGGACTGGACACTTCCGGAGCCTCCTGTAGATACGTATCCGGATTCTATGCTGTCCAAGGCAAAAAACTATTCTGATACCGCGGTCATTACTATTGCCCGCTCCGGCGGTGAGGGGGCGGACCTCCCCTCAGATATGGGCACAGTGGAAACTTCCAAACCCGGCACGAAAATAGAGGGAGGCGGATTCGATCTGCGCGGGACCCATTACGTCAATAATTCTAATAATTATGCCGATTTCAAGGCCGGCGACAGCTATCTTTCCCTGAGCCAGACGGAAAAGAACCTTATTGGCTATGTGACAAAAAACTTCCGGAAGGTAGTCCTTGTGTATAACGGCGCAAATAACCTTAACCTGAATTTTGTTTCGCAGTATCCGCAGATCAAATCTGTTTTATGGTGCCCGCCTGCCGGACAGACCGGTTTTGATGCGCTGGGCGAGATCCTTGCAGGGAAACAGAACCCTTCGGGACGTACAACAGATACTTTTGTCAAGGACTTCACCAAAACCCCATGGTGGAATAATTTTGGGAGTTTCAATTATGACAATATGCAGAAGTATGAAGTCAAAGGGATGTTCGGCACGTCTGTCCCCTCCTATGTCAATTATGTTGAAGGCATTTACGTGGGGTACCGGTTTTACGAGACCGCTGCTGCGGATGGTGCCATCAATTATGATGATGTTGTCCAGTATCCGTTTGGATATGGTATGAGCTACACCACTTTCAGCCAGACAATGACCCAGCCGCAGGTGAATAACGGCAAGGTCACTTTTAATGTGACTGTGACAAATACCGGCACAGCAGCAGGCAAAGATACCGTCGAGGTCTACTATAATCCGCCTTATACCAACGGAGGGATCGAAAAAGCATCTGCTAACCTGATCCGTTTCGAAAAGACAAAAGAGCTTGCCCCCGGCGCTTCGCAGAGGTTTGAGATCAGCTTTGACCTTGAAGAGATGGCCTCTTACGATTACAAAAACGCGAAAGCATATGTGCTTGAATCCGGATCATACGGGATTCCCATAATATTATCGATTCTAAAGCTGTAACCGTTGATTCGCCTGTTACCTATGGCAAAGGTAACCATCGCAGGAGCGACAGGGCTGATGTGACTAACCAGTTTGATAATGCTGAAGGGCATATTACCTACCTGTCGCGCAAAGACAGTTTTGCAAATTACAGCCAGGCGACAGCAAAACCGGCTTCCAGCACGATGCCGGAAGACCAGATAAAAGAGTTTGTCGGCGCAGATTATAAGGCACCCGAAGGGAAATCATCTGCAAAAATGCCGGTGACCGGTGCGAAAAACGGTACCAGGCTTTACCAGCTGTATGGGAAATCATATGATGACCCGCTGTGGGACAAACTTCTTGATAACCTGACTGTGAACGAGATGAACGAACTCATCTCTATGGCAGGCTATAACAATGCAGAAGTTTCTTCTATAGGCAAGCCGCGCCAGAGCGATATTGACGGCCCTGCAGCGCTGAATAACAACTTTACCAAGGTAGGGTCGATCGGGTTCCCCGCTTCTACGACGGTAGCCAATACTTTCAACAAGGGCCTTGCACAAAGGTACGGCGACCTGATCGGGCAGATGGGCCGGGAGATGCATGTAACCGGCTGGTATGCCCCTGCGATGAATACGCACAGGACCCCGTTTGCCGGCCGCAATTTCGAGTACTTCTCGGAAGATCCGGTACTTGGCGGAAGTATGGCGGCACAGCAGCTGAAAGCCGCCAAGGCCAAAGGGGTGTACGGCTTTATGAAACACTTTGCCCTGAATGATCAGGAAGATAACCGCATGAATATGCTGTGCACATGGTCCAACGAGCAGGCGATCCGTGAAGTGTATCTCAGGCAGTTTGAAATGGCTGCCAAAGACGGAGGCGCGACGGCTGTGATGAGTTCCTTCAACTATATTGGCGCGCGCTGGTCTGCTTCCAATCCCAATCTCCTGAATAACGTACTCCGCGGGGAGTGGGGGTTCCGAGGCTTCGTTGAAACTGATTACTTTGCCGGCGGCCCCATGATTGGAGATGAAGCCATCCGCGGCGGCAATGATGCAATGCTTGCTACTACGAAGACGACCAACTACATTACCAGGACGAATGAGGCGGAAACTGTGCAGCTGATGCGCAAAGCATCCCATAATATCCTGTATACAGCTGTGAACAGCTGGCTGTACAAAGATGGGCAGCCAAGCATGGATGCTTCGTGGTGGAAGAAAGCATTCTATATCGCTCTGGCAGTAGTGGCAGTGCTTGTTATCCTGCTTGAGGTCCTGGCATTCCGCCGTTATTTCAGGCGCCGCAGGGAGCTCAAAGGTGCTTCAGATATGCAGAAAGGCTCTGCTGAAAAGCAGCCGGATAATTAACGGATCCGTCCGTCTTATGCTTTAGCGCTGTAGCTTTGAGCAATCATAAAACAGCGCCCCAGCTATATACGGGTGCAGATAACAGGATCGGATCCTGTTATCTGCAGCCGATGGAAATACTATTGCAACTATCATATGAAGGAAAGTGATTTTTATGGGCCTACGTGCACAGGACCTTACTCTTATTCAGCGGGCAGCACTGCTTTCCGGCCAATCTGAATGGGAAACACGGAGGATAGTAAAGGCGGGTATTGAGCCGATCGTACTTTCTGACGGACCGAACGGGATACGCAGGCAGACTGGTTCCGGAGACCATCTGGGATTAGGGGCATCCAAACCTGCAACATGTTTCCCGACTGCCGGGACGGTGGCTAACTCATGGGATCCCAAGGAAACAGAAAAAATGGGCAAAGCTCTGGGGGAAGAGGCCAGGACCCTTGGAGTCCAGGTGCTTTTGGGCTCAGGGATCAATATGAAGCGGAACCCCCTGTGTGGAAGGAATTTTGAATATTATTCCGAAGACCCGCAGCTTGCCGGATATCTGGCAGCAGGGTTTATCAGGGGGATACAGTCCCAAGGGGTCAGCTCATGCCCCAAGCATTTTGCGGTGAACAGCCAGGAGCTGCGCCGCCAGGCATCAAACTCCGTTATTGATGAGCGCACGATGCGTGAGATATATATGACAGCTTTTGAAATCGCTGTAAAAGCAGCGCGCCCCTGGACCCTGATGACGTCCTACAACATGGTCAACGGCGTGTATGCACACGAAAATAAGCATCTGCTCGCAGATATCCTCCGCGGGGAATGGGGCTATACAGGCATGGTCGTTTCGGACTGGGGAGGCTCCAATAATATTGCGGCTTCAGCAGCTGCAGGCGCATCCCTTGAAATGCCTGCTGCAGGGCTGGCGTCGGTCCGCGAGATCATGCAGGCCGTAGAAAGCGGGAAGCTCAGTGAGAAGGATGTTACTGAGCGTGCCCAGGAAGTCCTTGACCTTATTGGCCGTACCCAGCCTTCCGGGCAGCAGGAGGATGGGTTCCTCACAGACCGGCAGATCACAGAACATCACAGGATCGCACGGGAGATCGCTGAAAAGTCCATTGTCCTTCTCAAGAATGAACCAGACAAAGACGGTGCCCCGGTTTTGCCGATACGGAAGGGGGTGCGCCTGGCCGTTATTGGTGATATGGCACAAACAGCACGGTACCAGGGATCCGGGTCTTCCAAAGTCAATGCCGCCCGCGTGGATAACCTCCTTGATGAGTTAAGCAGAAGGGAGGGGATCACGGTTTCCGGATACGCCCAGGGATACGACCGGCAAGGTGCATCGCACCCTGAGCTGGCTGCTGAAGCTGCAGCACTTGCACGCCGTAAGGATGTGGACGAACTGATTGTGTGTATGGGGCTTGATGAACGGTCGGAATCTGAAGGACTTGACCGCAGTACTATGCAGATACCCCGTGCGCAGGTCAGTATGCTTGAAGAGCTTAAAAAAGCAGGCAAGCCTATCATTATTGTGCTGGTATCGGGCTCCAGCGTGGAAACCGACTGGCTTGAAGGTACGCAGGCCGCTGTGTATATCGGTCTGTCAGGGCAGGCTGGTGCATGCGCAGCCGCCAACGTACTTATGGGTGATGTAAACCCCTCAGGTCATCTGGCGGAAACGTGGCCGCTGAGATATGAGGATGTTCCCAGTGCTGGGAATTTTCCTTCTGCCGATCGTGATTCAGTGTATCGTGAAGGCCCTTTCATCGGCTACCGGTATTATTCAACTGCAGGTATCCCTGTGCGGTACCCCTTTGGGTATGGCCTGAGCTATTCCGCTTTTGAATACAGTGCGATACGGGCGGATGATGACGGCGTGTTCGCGACTGTTAGGAATACTTCACAGACAGCAGGGGATACGGTTGCACAGATGTATGTTGGGCGCAGCCAGGATACATCCGGTGTGCTGCGTGTGGTGCGTGAACTCAAAGGGTTCAGGAGAGTCCACCTTGAGCCCGGTGAGAGCAAAGATATCCGCTTCAGTTTTGATGGATACACTTTCCGCCATTTTGATACGCAGACAGGTTCATGGCAGGTAGAATCCGGAGCGTGGGATGTGTGGGTCGGGACAGATGCCGATACGCTTCCTCTGCATATCACCCATGTTGTCAGGGGGACAGTCGATCCCGGCGTGCTTCCTGAGCAGTTTGGGCATTACTGCGGTGCTGATATCAGGCATCTTACTGACGGTGACGTTGCCTATCTTCTGGGGCACCGTCAGGAAAAGTATGATAATCACGGGGTTTTCCAGGCAGAAGACATTATCTCTTCATGGTCGCGTTCGCGCAGCTGGGTTGCCAGGACGATCGTCCGGATACTGGAGCGCAGGGCTGCAGCGGTCCTCAGGAAAACAGGTTCCCCGGATCTCAATATGCTGTTCACCCTTAATATGCCTGCCCGGGCGATAGCAAAAATGACCCATGGCATGGTCAGCCCGCAGATGGTCAGGGAAGGTATCCTGGATATCCCTAATAAGCATTTCTGGCGCGGTATCGGGCATCTTGTTTCCGGCTATGCCGGTAACCAGATAAAAAATAAACAGACTCAAAAAGAAATCGAGGAATAAGCAGCGATGAGTAATACTAATCCAGACGACAGCCAGATATTTACCGGCAGGATTGCCCGGAACAGCAGTACTCCTGCGGATCCTGCAGCGCCGGATATCCATTCGGGGAGCCCTGGAACAAAGAAACCTTCAAACCCATTCAGGCGTTTTATGGACCGCTATCCAAACCTGTGGGAATTCATCCTTTTCAACATCCTGTCGAATATTTCCACGATCACGCGTTTTATCCTGGCATGGGTTGGGACAGCTGTTTTTGTCAATGCCTTACATATAACGCAGCCGTTCAGCTTCCTTATCTTCAATTACAGTTCTCCCAAATCCAATGGCTTGGGCGGGTTCCTGACATTCCTTATGGCGGAAGCCATAGCCCAGGTGGTCAACTTCTTTGTCCAGATGAAATGGGTATTCAAATCTGATTCGAGCTTTAAAAATGCTGCATGGAAATATATTATCCTGGCTGTAATCATTGTTATCGTTAACCTTGTGCTTCCTCCATGGGTCACCAGCCTGTGCCATAGCTGGGGCTGGAATGACCAGGTTGCAGCAACAGTCGCTTCTGTTGTCAACACCCTTCTGGCTGTCATTGTCAGCTATCCGCTGCTCAAATGGTGGATCATGCCGAAAAGCAAAAAGCATGAGGAGGAGATCAGAAAAGCCCGGCAGGAAGCTTCCCGGGCGTGATCTGTATGTGCTGATGGATCGGATAAGGTACCTACATCCTGGAAAGACAACAGGCTGTAAGTATGGCAGGAAATGTTCCACGTGAAACGTTTTCTGGCGATAATGCATCATGTGTAAAATATAAAGGGATATTCGCGGTTTTGAGCAGATACCTGCTGTTGAAGCTGGAAAGTGGCAGGTGTATGCGGGGAAAGGATAATTATGGATCTGAGGGATAAGGCAGGCACAGCAGGTCCGTCGGATGACGAGAATCCGGATATACCTGAAAATGCTGGCTCCGGCCTTGCTCCTCATCCCGCAATACCTGCAGTGCGGCAGAAGACCCTGACTATTGTTGTGCCCTCGTATAATGTTGAGCAATGCCTGCGCCGATGCGTCAATTCCCTGCTTAACTGTGACAGTACTGCCGATATAGACATAGTTATTGTTGACGACGGCTCCACGGATTCCACCCCTGCGCTTGCAGACGAACTGGCACAAGGCTCCCAGGGGGTCGTCCGTGTCATACATCAGGAGAACAGAGGCCATGGTGGTGCTGTAAACGCCGGGATAGATGCTGCCCAGGGTATGTATATCAAAATCGTTGATGCTGATGACTGGCTTGATTCCGGTGCGTATGCAAAAGTCCTGAGGTTCCTGCGTCTGCAGGCCATGAGTACGATGCCGGTAGATATGGTTGTCACAAACTATGTTTATGAGAAAAAGGCAGAGAATATCCAGACAGTCATTAACTATAAGCACGCTATCCCCACAGGGCGCGTCCTGACCTGGGATGATCTGAGGACGTTCTATATCAACCAGTATCTTCTTATGCACTCAATCATATACAGGGCTTCCGTACTCAGGGAATCACGAATGCGTCTTCCCGAGAAAACATTTTATGTGGATTTTATTTATGCATATCAGCCTTTGCCGTATGTCAAAACGATGACATATCTTGATGTAGATTTCTACAGGTATTTTATTGGGCGTGAAGGCCAGTCCGTAGCTAAAGAAACGATGATCCAGCGTGTGGGCGAGCTGCTGAAGGTCAATTCATTCATGGTACATGCAACGCCTGATGCGTCTACAGTCCCGTATGGGCTTTATAAATATATGATCCATTATCTGTCGATCAACTGTGTAGTAGTGTCGATCTTCCTTATCCTGTCGAAAAAGAAAGAGAATTACGTACGGAAATCGCATATGTGGGATGACCTGTATGAATATTCCCCGCAGATAAGCCACGATGTCCGGAAAACTACATTATGCAGGGCGGTAAATATGCCAAGCCCCGTGGGGCGTGCGCTTGTCAGGCGCGTGTATGCGATCGCCAACCATTTTGTCGGGTTCAACTGAGCTAATGGATTAAAAGAGGACAGGAAACTGGCAGCAGAAGTTAAAACCAAGGAAGCGAGGGCAGCAATGGCGGATAAGGATACTAAGATTTCGGATATTGAATGCAGGGACCGGGCGTCCGGTGGCCTGGTATTCCCTGATTTCCTGGGCGGGACTGCGGATTATGTTGCGGTGCGCCTGTTAGGCTGCCTCCTCATCCGCGACTTTTATGATGCCGAAGGCAAGTATGAAGGGCGGTCTGCTGTGCGGATCGTCGAGACTGAGGCCTATGACGAAAATGACCAGGCAAGCCATGCATATCACGGTAAAAGTGAGAGGAATAAGGCGCTGTTCGGGCCCGCCGGGCATGCTTATGTGTATCAGATCCACGGCATACATTTCTGTATGAATATCGCATGCAATGATGACGGGTTCGGCGCAGGGGCCCTTATCCGTGCGGTCGAGCCTGTGAGCGGAATCGGGTTTATGGAGGAACGCCGCAGCAGAAAAGGGTATGAGCTGACTAACGGTCCGGCAAAGCTGTGCAAAGCGCTGGATATTGATAAGGCCCTTTACGGCCATGATCTGTCGCAGGCGCCGCTGCGCCTTGCGTATGCTGAGCTGGGTAAGCGGGAGCGTGCGGCCGCAACTGTGCGTATAGGCATCTCCAAGGAAACCAGTCGTCTCCGTCGTTTTGTTATTACCGGCAATCCGTATGTTTCCCAATTTTCATGGACTGCGAAGAACCTTCACCGTCTGCCGAAAGAAGCGAAAGCCTGAACCCCGGAACTATAGCCCGCGCAGCGTATCCGGAAGAGCGGCTTACTACCGGGAATACAGCGCGTCCGGCTTTCCGGCCTGTTTGCCTGCCAGCGCGAATCGCCGACAGGGCCGGACTATCCGTTTATGTCGGTAATGAGAATTATTATTAATAACGCATAAGAGAAAAGCCGGCGGGTAACCGATGCTTTGGAACATCCGCAGGCAGCAGAATACAGGCAAGGTATACGAACTATCAGGAGAATACTATGTTTGCAGGAAAGAAAACCATCCGCAGCGCATTCGCACTTGCTGCAGGGCTAAGCATGATTATTGCGGCAGGGAATAATGCATCCCAGCAGGGCAGCGGTTCCGGTACCCAAAGATCGGCTATCAATGTGGTGTCCAGCATAAACCAGTGGGGATCGCTGGCTAAAGAGATCGGCGGGAACAAGGTAAAAGTTACCAGTATTTTGAGCAACCCCAATGTTGAGGCGCATGAATTCGAGCCGAAGGCTAATGATGTTGCGCAATTCTCCAAAACCGACGTCACTATTTATAACGGTGCTGATTATGACCCATGGGCAGCCAAAGCTGCCAAAGGCACCAAAGCAACAGTCATTGATGTTGCCGAGGAGGCCGGCGTCAAGGAAGGCGGGAACCCTCATATCTGGTTTATGGCAAAAGCGCGTGAAACCGCTGCCAAGAAACTGGCAGAAGCTTTCAAGAAAGCCAGGCCATCCGACAGCGCTTACTTTGACAGCCAGTATAATGCGTGGAAGAAATCTGAAGAGAAATTCACCCAGGCAGCTGCGGAAGCTAAAAAGAGCATAGAAGGCAAAAAGTACGCAGCAACTGAATCGGTGGCAAGCTATCTGGCTTCCGATCTCGGCCTGGAAGATTCTACCCCTTCCGGATATGCGAATGCTGCGGCTAACGAGAGTGAACCTTCAGCAAACGATATCAAGGAGTTCACGGATATCCTGTCGCAGAAGAAAGTATCCTTCCTTTTCGTCAACGATCAGGAGACCGATTCTACAACTGAAACGATCACTAAAGCAGCAGATTCTGCGAAGGTGCCGGTAGTCCATATTACCGAATCAATGCCTTCCCAGTATTCGACGCTTTCAGAATGGATGATCGGCATTACCAAACAGGTAACTGAAGCAGCACGATAACCCTGAGACGGCTGTAAACACCGGCTGCAGAATATGCGGCCGGAGTTAGCTCATAATTGAATATCCCAGTAGCAGCAAAGCTTGCCGGGCCTCCGGACGGTGTACTGAAGCAGGCTGGATTTGGTCCCCTTTCCCATACAGTTCCGCTTTTATTCCGTTCTGTGAGCCCGGCAAGCTGTTTTATTATTTATTGCTGCAGGATAGCGTTTTGTATGGTGTCTGCGGCAATAGGCGCGATAATAATGATGGCAGTGATAATAAGCCAGATACGGCCGAACCGTACCCCTCCCGATCGCGGAGTAAGGAGCACTATTGACGATATTATCCCGGATATCGTATTTAGAGAGAAGATCAGTATAACTGCACGCATGTAGCCTGATAAACTGTCAGGCAATTCCGCACCGGCAAATACCCATGCTATTGCAGCAATAATCGCTGCGGCAGAAATAATATTACTTAATTGCAGAGGCTTGTTCAGTTCCTGCCTCTGCTTTCCTAAAATAGAGAAAATAAGCGCAATAACTGCTCCTCCCAAGCATATAGGTATAGCAAAAAAAATGTATAAAAAGCATCATCCAGCCGTAAGCCTGGTTGGCTCCGATTGCATCAAAGTTATGTTCTGAGATAATGGAGGGATTGAACCATAGGGTGAACCATATATCGAATACGATCAGGATAAGCGACGGCACTAAGCCAAGCAGGGAACCGATATAGCTCTTATTGTATTTTTCATTCCCATACTCCCTTTCTCCCAGACTGTGTATCAGCAGAGCCCCCCGGCGGATTCGAACCGTCGACCTGCTGATTACAAATCAGCTGCTCTAGCCAGCTGAGCTAGGGGGGCACTCGCAGCTTGCTGCGACCTAATACACAATAGCCGAACGGTTGGATAACACGCCGGCAATATGCGTATTACCCATGCGCGGCGTAGGGTGAATCAGGTATACAGTGTAAAGGCTTAATAAAAGTCTTAAAACTCCAGTCCTCTGAAAGGATGGCAGATATGAAGACTGCTGTTAAAACTTTGCAGGAGCTGACGGCCCAGGAATTTTGTAAAATTGCTGAGGAACGGACACGTGTTTTTGTTGTTGAGCAGAAATGCGCTTATCAGGAGATTGATTCAGAAGACTACTGTGCCTATCATGTGACCCTTTCCGATGATGCAGGGAATTTCGTAGGTTATGCGCGGATCATTGACAGGGGCGATTATGTAACTTTTGGAAGGGTCCTCGTCCTCCAGAAATACCGTAAGCATCATTATGGGCGTCAGCTTGTAGCCATCACTATCGCACAGGCACAGGCTTTATTCCCAGGCAAAAAACTACAGATCGAAGCGCAGGATTATGTGCAGGATTTCTACGGATCATTTGGCTTCAGGGCAGTCTCAGACGTTTTCCTTCCGGATAGTATTCCGCATGTTTCAATGCTGCTGGAGAATCAAGGTTAAACGCTGTAAGTACTTTACGGTGTATGATTCCACAGTGGTGTACCGGGATATAGTTGACGACGTGTGAGGAGAAACCGCCCTGCAGGGTAGGTCATTGTTGAGAATGCCTGAAGCGGGAGTAGCCCGGGATCTGATCTAGTAGATCGGGCCTTTGTCTGAGCCGATGGACGGCATCTTCCCTGCGATGCCGATATCGGCTTTTTTCATGCCGATTGCCCTGAGCAGGTTTGTCTGCCAGTCCGGTCCTGTTGCCCGTGAGAAATCCCAGTAATGGCCGTTGATACGGAACGTAGGCGTGGTCATTGAACCTTTATTGGAGCCCGATACGTTCCAGAGTTCAGAACGGTATGGGGTGTACTTTGCCGCGGCCCTGACCCATTCACTGTAGGTGCCGTCCGTACATTTCTTCGCAACGTCTGCGTCTACCCCTGCATCCTTTGCGATCTGCTGTATTCTGGCATTTGTCACAGGGACATAGCCGGATGCTTCCTGAGGCTGGTTCTCGGTGCTGAACATTTTGGAAATGAACTGCAGCGCATGGTTAGGGTCATTCTGGATGACATAGATGGCTGCGGCAGCAGCCCGGGTGGAGTAGTTATCCGTCGATGACGCATCAAGGAACCCTTCAGGATAGACTTCCAGATTAAGCTGGCCTGAATCAACCATTTTGATAAAAGTGGCATCAAGTGCACGGTTCGCACTGCCGCATGCAGGGCAGATGAAATCCATGTAGTCTTCAACAGTCGGGGCGCCTTTGACTTTTTTGCCGATCCCGTTTTTGGAGAAAACGAACCCGCCCTCACTGTTTGCATAGGACGGCTTATTTTTTACAGCCTGCATGGCCGCATAGGCTGAATCCCTGATACTGGCCTTACTGTTCCTGATATTGTTATAGATAACAGTCCCTGCGATAACAGCGATGGCGATAACAATAATGGCAGCGGTTACAGCGCCGATGACCGTCTGCTGCCTGCGTTCCAGGGCGCGCTGCTCCTGCAGGAGCCGTTCTTCTTCGAGCTGCGCCTCACGCCGTTTCTGCCGGGCGCGGATACGTCCCTGCTGCCGTGAATCCCGCGTACTGTTTTTAGACTGTTTAGGCTGTGCCATAGTTCTCCTTGCCGTATACCTGCGGCATATTTATCGCCTGCTATTATAACAACCCTATCCGGCATAACTGACTACAAGCGGTGCCCAGTCGATTATGCCGGGCAGGATATAGCCTGCAGCGATCAGCACAGCAATAAGCCAGATAATAGCTGATACCAGTGTTTTGCGCCTGATGCCGAGTGCTTTGCCCTGGCCAGGGCTGCTGCCTCCTATGCTCTGAGGGGAATAGCCGCCTGCACTGTCCCGGCTGCCCTGAAGATGGCTGTTTTGAGGGTAGCCTGGGATATCAGCGTTCCGTACTGCCCCGAATCCGCATCTGATGATCAGCGCAGGACGGCTGGCCAGTGCACACACCCATCCTGCAAGGAACGACAGGACCAGGATACCGCCGGATAGAGAAGCCAGACGCCCCGCCGGCAGGGGGATAAAAAGTGTGCTGGGCTCGGAGCCCAGTTTCAGGGATACATGTGTGTAGCCGGATGCAGCATTGCATACGAGGGAAAGGAAGGCCAGCGCTGCTGCCCAGCCTGCCCAGCCAACAGCGGCTGCCCCTGCGGCAGGGATAAGCCCTTTTGCTGCGTTCCAGGGAAGCCCGATAAGAGTGCGTGCGTTGTCGCTGCGTTTGAATACACCCCCATTATTTTCGCGGCGGCGTTCGCGCGCCTGTGCAGCGTAGCCTGCTGCAGCCATGCCCCAGAAAATGAGGAACGTGAAAATAAATGATATGCATGGAACAGCCGCGGCAAGCAGGGCAAGCGGGGCAGCCGTTATAACGATCGGCAGAAGGCTGTGCCGGCGGTACCACCACATCACCTGTTCAGCAGGGATAACAGGGTTCTGCTGCATGGCCGGCGGTGCCGTAAAGGCTGGCTGCAGCAGCGGCTGGCCCATCTGCATCTGGCTGTATGCCGGCTGGGCAGCCTGCACCGGCATCATTGCAGGGTATGGCGGGGGAGCCTGCACGTAACCTTGAGGATATAATTCTGTCCGGGGGGCGGATATATCTGGTGTATCCGGCCGGTACACCCGCGTGGGTGAAACATATGTATCTTCCTTCATGGGATCCCCGGAATAGGAAGATGAAGATCTGCTTTCCCTGCCTGCTGCAGGGGTATCCGGTTGTATGATCTGTGTTTCGCTGGGCATGGATGCTGATGACAGGGCTTCGGTACTGCCGTCATGTACGTCATGTATCAGAGGATACCGGTGCGACGCCAGAATACGTGTACGGCCGTCGTGACCGTCTGCATTGCCGGGGGTGCCATCTGCAGCAGGGGTGCCGCCGGCAGGGGCTGCAACAGGGTCTGTCCACAGCTTCCGCGGATTTGCTGGCCCCGCGGAGCTACTGTAAAAAGGGGGCACCACCTCGTCTGTGTCCGGAGCACTGGCGCTTTCTTCCCACGCGCCTTCCATAGCATCCTGCCTGATCGTATGGAGGAGTTCCTGCGCACTGCAGCGTTTCATGCGGTCAGGGTCAAGCGCCTCCCGCAGCATGTATGTTGTCCGGGGAGGAAGGCCGGACAGGTTCGCGTTGCCGGCGGCTTCACGTTCAAGAACCGCCATCATCGGTTTTGTGCCGTATACAGGTTCGCCCATTGCTGCGAAACCAAGGACGCTGGCAACACTCCACCAGTCCGTCGCTTCATCGGATTCTGCACCGTCAATGATCTCAGGCGCAATGAACCCCGGTGTCCCCATAACAAGGCCGGTACGGGTAACATGGGATTCGCCTTCGCCCATTGCAATGCCGAAATCTACAAGGATCGGTCCGCGCGCGGAAATCATGACATTTGTCGGTTTGATATCGCGGTGGATAATCCCCGCAGCGTGCACAGCATCCACAGCGTCAATCAGCTTTTCAGCCAGCCGGGCGAGATCTTCCCCGACGTACGGCCCGTTATCGCGCACATCATCGCGCAGATTGAGCCCATTGACAAGTTCCGTAACAATAAATGCAAGGGAATCGTCCAGCTCCATATCAACAATCTGGCATACGCCCGGATGGTCGATACGCTTCAGCGCCAGGCCTTCCCGACGGAACCTTTCGCGGGCAGTTGCACGTTCGCGCGATTCGGCAGAGTCCGTATCCCCGGCGTCTTCCTCAGCAAAAGAATCCCTGAGGATCTTCATAGCGTAAATCTGGCCGCCGTCGTCCTTTACGCGCCATACTGTCCCCATAGCCCCGCCGCCAAGCCGCGATACGAGCGTATACCCGCCAACGATATTCCCGGGTTCAAGGTCCAGAGTATTCATATCCGACATAATGGTTCTATCTTAAGCTTCACATCTGACTGGCTCGTCCCCTTCCCAGGCAGGGATGCATCCAATCCCCTCCGGTCCGGTATTCCGCTATATTTGTAATTATCTGTACTATCGTGTAGAGTTAATACATGGCTCAAGGAAGAGTTACTTTCGAGAACCATCGGACCATCGGCGTGCTCCGACGACAGGACGGGTATGCCAAGGCCTGACAAATAAAAAGAAACCTCTCACAACGGATCGTTAGGCACGTACCTGCCTATGAAAGGAAAGTTATGGCAGAAGTAAAATTCGATCATGTCACCCGAATCTATCCGGGCAACACAGAGCCATCAGTCGATGACCTGAATATGGAAATTAAGGATGGCGAGTTCCTCGTCCTCGTTGGTCCATCTGGATGCGGTAAGTCTACAACGCTTCGTATGCTTGCCGGTCTGGAAGAAGTCAATCAGGGCAGCATCATGATCGGTGATACCGACGTCACCAATATGCAGCCAAAAGACCGTGATATTGCAATGGTTTTCCAGAACTATGCATTGTATCCGCATATGACTGTTGCAGACAATATGGGCTTCGCTCTGAAGATTGCCGGTACTCCTAAGGCTGAGATCCGCAAGCGCGTGGAAGAGGCGGCTAAGATCCTCGATCTGACCGAGTATCTGGACCGCAAGCCAAAGGCACTGTCCGGCGGCCAGCGCCAGCGTGTAGCTATGGGCCGTGCAATCGTCCGCAAGCCGAAGGTATTCCTTATGGATGAGCCTTTGTCAAACTTGGATGCAAAGCTTCGTGTCCAGACACGTACACAGATCGCAGCACTGCAGCGTCAGCTCGGAGTCACCACACTGTATGTGACCCACGATCAGACAGAAGCCCTGACGATGGGCGACCGTATTGCTGTTATCAAGCTCGGCGTCCTGCAGCAGGTCGGTGCACCGACTGAGCTGTATGACCGTCCTGCGAATGTGTTCGTTGCCGGATTCATCGGTTCGCCTTCCATGAATATCAATACCTATCCGGTAGTGGACGGCAAGGCAAAGATCGGTGATGATACTATCACGCTTCCAACTGAAGTCGTTGATAAGCTCACTGCAGAAGACGGCGGCAAGATCGTCCTCGGGTTCCGTCCGGAGGATGCTTCCCTTGCTTCCGATGCTGATCCAGATGCATTCAAGCTTGATGTTCTCAATGTTGAAGATCTTGGCTCGGATGGTTACATTTACGGTAACATTGTGACCGGTGACAGTGATTCATCGCAGGATACGATGATGTCTGACCAGAACAAGATGACAACTGTCCGCGTGAACCCGCGCCAGCTTCCGAAGGTTGGTGATACTGTACGTATCCATATCGACCCGACGAAGATGCATCTGTTCTCCCCGGCAACTGAGATGCGCCTGAACTAGTTTCAGGCCTATCCCTGATCGGATTATTATTTATCACTATTGTCCTGGCTGGCTGTGCCGGCCGGGGCTTTTTAATATACTGCGAGTGTTATAGGGCAGAGGGCAGGTAGCATGGTATATATGGACAGCTCACTGGATCCCCGTTTAAGGAATGCTACGTCTGTGAAGGCAAGCGGCGCGCTCGTTGATGCGCCGGCGAAAGGGGAAGCCGTACCGTCAGCAGAACCTAAAGCTCTGACGATCACTGCGGCAACATCGAACCCGCGTATGTTCACCCTGCCATGGTACCTTCCTCTCGCCAAATGGCCCGAAGACCTCCTGGTCAACCTGCCGCGCGGTATTTCCAGGCATGTCGTACGGTTTGTGCGTGTTGGCGATTCCATTATGGCAATGAAAGAGATCAATATTCAGGTCGCGGAAAGGGAATATGAACTTCTGCGAAGCCTTGAAAAACTTGATCTTCCGGCAGTCAAACCTGTTGCCGTGGTTTCCGGCAGGCATGACCCTCAGGGGGATTCGCTTGAATCAATCCTCGTGACTGAGCAGCTGAAGTTCTCCCTGCCGTACCGTGCACTGTTTGCGCGCAATATCCGCGAGGATACAGCGGAACGCCTTATCGATGCCCTGGCGGTGCTTATGGTCAGGCTGCATTTACAGGGATTCTACTGGGGGGATGTGTCGCTGTCGAACGTCCTTTTCCTGCGCGATGCCGATTCCTTTACTGCCGTGCTTGTAGATGCGGAGACCGGCGCATTATACGCCAACCTGAGCGACGGCCAGCGTGAATATGATATTGATCTGGCGCGGACCAATATCATCGGTGAACTGATGGATCTGCAGGCAGGCGCTCTGCTGCCCAGCGAAGTGGACGAGGTCGAAGTGGGCAACCGCCTGGCAGACCGCTACCATTCACTGTGGGAAGCATTGACAGGAACAGACACATTTACGCCTGACGAGATGTGGAAAATCGAAAAGCGTGTCAATGAGCTTAATGAGCTTGGCTTTTATGTTGATGAGCTTGCTGTCAATACGGATGAAGACGGGGCGCATATCCATGTACGGCCGCAGGTCGTGGACGCGGGGTACGCATCGCGCAAGCTGCTGCGCCTTACCGGGCTGGACGTGCAGGAGAACCAGGCTCGCCGCCTGCTCAACGATCTGGATGCGTACCGCGCATCCACATGGCGGCAGGATGAGCCTCTGGAGATCGTAGCGACAGACTGGATGCGGGAAGTCTTCGAACCGACCGTGCGCATGATCCCGCCTGAATACCGCAATCAGATAGAACCCGCCCAGTTCTTCCATGAAGTGCTTACCCACCGCTGGTATCTGGCTGAAGCGGCAGGGCATGACGTCCCGATGGGCGCCGCGGTGCAGAGCTATATTGAAGAGTATCTCCCCGATTATAAGATAGATACCCAGGTTATGAAAGCCATTGTTGAAGAACAGGATTCAGGGGTCGTTGATGACCGTGAGAGTTATGACGCTGATGACCCTGCGCATGCCGAAGGGACGGAGGGACGGCCCTACGATCCGGAAGATGATCCTGATGCTGCCGTGTGGGCAGCAGGATAACCAGGCAGCGGTAACCGGGAGCCGGTAACCAGGCATCCGCTTCCCAATCCGGCTACCCCTCTTCGGCAGCCCTGCGGGCAGCATGTACGCTGTAAAGGGCGATACCTGCCGCAACAGAAGCGTTAAGGGATTCCACCATAGCAGTCATGGGGATAGACACGACAGCATCGCACTGTTCGCGGACAAGCCTGCTGATCCCCTTGCCTTCTGAACCCAGGACAACGACCAGGGGGTCTGTCTCGAAACCGCTGCTTCCCACCTGAGCTGTTCCGCCGCCATCAAGTCCTATAGCATAGTATCCCCGCTCTTTAAGGCTTTCGATCGCCTTAGTCAGGTTGACTACGCGCGCAACGGGAAGGTGCGCAGCAGCACCGGCAGACACTTTCCACGCAGCAGCGGTCACAGAGGCACTCCGGCGCTCCGGCAGAATGACGCCGTTTGCGCCGAATGCGGCGGCGGAACGGATAACCGCCCCCAGGTTCTGAGGGTCAGTGACGCCGTCAAGGGCAATGAACAGCGGACGTGCCAGGGCGCGCGCACCTGCAGGGGCGGATTCCATGGCACGCGCCTTCGTTTCTGCGCGGTCTGCAAGCTCCAGAAGCGAATGGTACCGGTAAGGGGCAGCCTTGACGATTACACCCTGATGGTTCCCTGTGTGTGCTATCCGGTTCATTTCGAACCGGTCAGCTTCGAGTATTTTCAAGCCTTCAAGCCCTGCAAGGCGTATTATTTCGCGGGTACGGCCATCATGCTCAATACGGTTCAGTATGTAAAGCACTGTAGACGGCACATGCGCGCGCAGCGCTTCCAGCGCCGAATTCCTGCCGATGACCAGCTCGTCGGAGTCAGATACAAACTTTGCCACACGCCGGCGGGCAGCGAGGCGGGGGTCAGAAATTTTCCTGCGTTCAGCTGCTTTCTTCTCACGGTACGCCTTGTGATATACGCGATCTTCAGCCTTCGGAGTGGGGCCGTGCCCGCGAAGCTTGCTGCGGTGTTTGCCGCCCGAACCTTTAGCAGGGCCTTTTTTTGAAACCATAACTGTTTATAATACCCGGACGTAGCAACCCGGCCAGGAGGGCAGGGAAAACCGCTGCTGCCGGCAAGATGCCCTAGGTCCTGCTGCGCTATGGAGATTCTGCTGCCCGGACGCTATCAGTTATTGCTGCGGATAGTAGGGCTGCGGTGCCGGTGAAGGGGCTGGCTGCTGCGGCTGCTGCGGCTGGTACGGTGCCGATGGCCCTGCCGCGCCTGTACCTGCCAGTATCCCTGCCCTCTGGTCCTGTCTGGCAGCCGGATAGCCGTACTGGGCTGGAGTGTTCGCTGCAAATGGTGCAGATGGATACGCATATGCGGGCTGAGGCTGCGCACCAAACTGCTGCCCCTGCCACAGCGTCTGCTGCGCGGGATACGGCACTTGCCCGCCTATGAAGGCTGGCCGTACAGGCTTCCTGAAATTGCGCATAGCGTAGGGAGGCACCGGGGTGCCGGCGAACCATTTGAAACGGTGCCCAAGGGCAAGGACAGTCACGAAGAAAAGCACTTCCATAAGGATATCCAAGGTTATGCTTACGGGTTCGCTCAGCGCTCCGCTCCCGCTGCGGTTGGTGAGGCCCAGAATGAGTGCGAGGCCGATAGTGCAGTTATTAGCGGTATGTATTGCTATGCCGGCTTCCAGGCCGCCCGTGAACAGCACCAGGTAACCTGTGCATAACCCCATAATGAAGACTACAAACTTTCCCCAGAACCCATACTGGGTATGCAGTGAAGCAAATATCACTGCCGGGATAACAGGTGCGGTAAGGACGTAACGCGGGGGTATCCAGCGCCCGAAAGCCTGGAGGACAACGCCGCGGAACAGGTATTCTTCGGCAGCGCATTGCACGGGGATAACGGTTATCACGACAATGAAATTGACAAGAAAACCGCTGGTATCAAGCCTGGAAATGAGGAAATCAGGGCCAGCTATTATCTTCGGGAGAAGTATGATGAGGAACGCCCAGAAGAATGCAACGCCTGTGCACCAGGCAAGTGTTTTCCACCGCATTT
>ERZ773090.261-NODE-261-length-40029-cov-4.16448_pt1 | contig 40029 bp, 38 predicted proteins | sample MGYA00580579_ERZ773090 | MGnify/ENA primary metagenome ERZ773090 (study PRJEB29015, sample SAMEA2738014) | human oral metagenome | biome: human oral; feature: human-associated habitat; material: dental | place: China | collected 2132 ... | reverse complement strand
AGCGCTTCGGACGAAGCCCGGGCTAGCCAGGGGACAGATTGAAGCGAAGCGCTTCCTAGCCAGAAGCACCCTAGCGGAAGCGCTTCGTTCCCAGGGGTTAGAAAAAGATAAGCGCCTTCGGAGCGCCCGCCCGGATAAAAGGGAGCGCTTCGGCTTTGGAAGGCAGCCGGTTGGTTTTATTGGGTTCCGACCGGGAAGCGCTTCGCCCTGCCGGGCCCGTTAGGGCGAAGCGCTTCATTCCAATGGTCAGATAAAACCATTAATGGGCCGGGCCAGCCGAGCACAGTCCAGAACCGAAGTGCTTTGGTTCGCTGAACCCACTCCGGCCGGGCCAAAGTATGTTTTACGAACTGGAAAAGCGCTTGGGGTTGGAATAGCAAATTTTCAGGGGAACGCTTCGCCCGGCCGGGCCTGTTAAAGCGAAGCACTTCGTTGGCAAAGGCCGGGCAGAAAAGCATCAAGCCGAGTTACCGCCAATTTCGTTTTTTCTAACCTTGAAGAACAAGGGGCTTCCGGCCGGATGGGCAGAAATCAAAACCTGGCCGCCGGCGGGAAGCGCTTCGTTTAGAGGAGGTTATTTCCAGCGAAGCACTGCGCTTGGCGAAATCGGTGCCGGCCGGGGCCCAACGTTTGCGAATAGGGGTGCGCTTCAATTTAGGGAAATCCGTTTGGGGCCGTTGGCGGAACGAAGCGCTTCGCTGGGGGCCTAGGGATTCAGGAGCCGGTCGGCGGGAAGCGCTTCGTTTAGAGGAGATTATTTCCAGCGAAGCACGGCGGGGCCTTGTTGTTTTCAGCCCCGTGTGGGCCTGAACCGGGCCGGCGGGGTCGGTTCGTGGACGACGAGGGGCGGAGCGCGGCGGCCGGCACCCTTTAAATTAGCCCGGGTCTCCAAAGGGGAAGCGCTTCCTTCCACCGGGTTGGAGAAAACGAAGCGCTTCCTTCGGGGGTAGCGAAGCGCTGCGGGGGCAGCGGCGGTTGGCTGGGCCGGTGGAAATAAAAAACGCCCCGGCGGCCGGGGCGGGACGGGTCGGGGTGATTTCAGGACCACTCCGCCCGGCGCTGGTACCAGTCGCAGGCGCGGGCGAAGTTCTGTTCAATGTCGCTGCCGGCGCCGCCCAGGGGCAGGGCCGGGGTGGCGGGTGGGCCGGGCTGGTGCTGTTCCCGTTCGGCCGCCTCCAGGGCGTCGAAGTCGGCGGCCAGCCGGGCCGGATTGTCCTGCAGGGCCAGTTCCAGCCAGAAGCGGGCCTGAACCAGGTCGTCCTGTTCCAGGCAGAGCCGGGCCCAGTCGCGCTGGCTGTGCCCCTCGCCGCGCTGGGCCGCCTGCAGCAGCCAGTAGTCGGCCAGCTCCTCATCTTCGGGCACCCCCCGGCCCTGGCGGTAGCAGTCGGCCAGCTCGCGCTGGGCCAGCCGTTGGCCAAGGGCGGCGGCCTGCTGGTAGTAGGCGCAGGCCGAGGGCCAGTTGCCACTTTCGCCGGCGAGCCGGCCCAGGGCCCAGAGCGCTTCCCGGTCGGCGGCGGTGGCGGCCTGGCTGAGCCAGTGGCAGGCCCGGGCCCGGCGTTGGCGTTCTCCGCCGCTGGCCGGCTGCTGCCAATAGAAGAGGCCCAGTTCACGCTGGGCCCCAACCCGGCCGGCGGCGGCGGCCTGTTTCAGAAAATGCAGCGCCCCGGGGGTAAAACTGCGGCCGCCCCGTTCCACCAGCCGGCGGTAGTAGCGGCCCAGGGCCCAGGCGGCTTCGTAGTGATTCTGGGCGGCGGCGGTCTGCCACTGGCGCCGGGCCAGACTGCGCTGGCGGGGCCCGCCGAGGCCGTAGAAGGCGAACAGGCCCAGATAGTACTGGCCGTGGCGATCGCCCCGGGCGGCGGCACGCTGGTAGTAGTGGCGGGCGGTGCCGTAGTCGCGGCGGCGGGCGTGCCAGGAGCCCAGATTTAGAAGCGCTTCGGTGAGACCGCGCCGGGCGGCCCATTCGTAGTAGCGCCGGGCCGCCTGCAGGTCCTGGGCCCGCCCCCGTCCCTGTTCGCAGAGCACCGCCAGATTAAAAGCCGCCGCCGCCGAGCCGAGCCGGGCGCCCTGTTGGTAGGCCCGCTGGGCTTGGTAGTAGTCGCGGGCGCCGCCCAGGCCCTGCTGGTGCAGCCAGCCGAGGGCATTCCAGGCGTCGGCGTGCCGGCCGAGGGTGGCGGCCTCGAAATAGGCCCGGGCCAGGGCGTATTCCTCCAGCTGCCAGCTCAGCCAACCGAGCTGGTAGCAGGCCCCGCCGTCGCCCCAGCGTCGGGCCAGCCGTTCCCAGTGGTGCCAGGCGGCCTGATAATCGCCGGCCCGCATGGCCGCCTGGGCCCGCCGCCGGTCGCGCCGCTGGCGCAGGGTTTGCACGCCGCCGTAGAGCAACAGCGACAGACTAAAAATCAATGAATAGAGCATGGTTTCCCTTGTGCAAAAGAGACGGCTTGACCGCCTCCGGTGGAATCAATGGGGCCGGAGACAAGGCGCCGGCCGAAATTAGCCGTCATCTTAGGGCTTTTTCCGGCGGCTGCCCATTAAAACCGCACGGTCGGCCATAAAAAAAGCGCCTCCGGGGAAGCGCTTCGGCCTTAGAGCCGTGGTCCGAATTCCGCGAGGCCCAGTGCCTGGAACAGGCGCCGCTGCTCGTTTTCCAGCCGGCGGTGCTGGGCCTGCCACTGGCGGTGCTGCTCGGCCCAGTGGCGCTGGAAATCGGCCTCGGCATTCGCCCAGGCGCTGGCCCAGGCGGCGCCGCCGTTTTCCGGTGGGTTCAGGGCGGCGACCAGCCGTCGGAGCAGGGCCGCCGGCAGGGGCCAATGGCGGTCGCCGGCGCGCAGTTCGGCGCCGTCGGGATTGGCCAGGAGCTGGGTCGTCTGGCTGGCGTTGAGCTGGCCCCAGCCGTCTTTCAAAGGAAGCGCTTCGCCATTGAGGCTTACGGTTTCGGGCAGTGGGGCCGGGCCCTGGAGCTGTAAGCTCAGCGTCGGCACGGCCCCGGCCCGTTCCAGGGCGAGCAGCACAAAATCGGCGCCGGTGCGCTGGTAGCCGCTGGCCTGGCAACGGTCGTTGTGGCAGCGCACTTGCAGGGCGGTGGCCTGTTCCTCGGCCTGGCCCAGGCGGGCGGCCAGCAGCAGCAAAATTAGGATTTTTTTCATGGTTGTTCTCCGGTGGTGGGCCGCACATAGCGCAGCACCTCATAGTGATGGCCGGCCAGGGTTTTGCGACCCCAGGGGCCAAAGCCCAGGCGGGCATAGAAGCGCTTCGCCCGGGGTTTATCGTCGGCCACCAGCAGGGTGCTGGCCGGCCGTTGTTGCAGCTGGTGGCCGAGAAGCGCTTCGCCCAGGCCCCGGCCGCGATGGTGCGGGGCCACGGCCAGGGTGTCGATGTAGAAGTCCTCGTCGCTCTCCCGGGGCCAGTCCAGACCGGGGCGCAGCGTGGCCAGCAGCGGCGCCCGGAGCCGGTCAAAATCGCCGCCGTCGTAGCCAATCAGGGCCGCCGCCAGCTCGTTGCCGAGCCACAGGGTTTGGGTGTTTTCGTAGGAATAGAGATTGGCCGGCCGGGCCAGCCAGTGGCTCAGGAAGCGAAGCGCTTCGGCCTCGTCGTCGGCGCCGAGCAGATGGGCGATGACCTCGGCACAGGCCGGCAGAAGAATCGGCGCAATCAGCGGCGCCAGCGCCGGCGTGGCCGGGCGAATGTCAAAGTGCATGGGACGGCTCCCGTTCGTAGCAAAAAAATGTCAAAGCCAGCGGATTTTCTTCGTCGGCCGGATGAAACTCGGCGCTCACCTCGCGCCACTCCGGGCCGAGGGCGGGGAAATGGGTGTCGCCGGCGACCTCGGCATGGACGCGGGTTAGATGGAGCCGCCGGGCCCGGGCCAGGGTCTGGCGGTAGAGTTCGCCGCCGCCGATGATGAAGACTTCCCGGGGGCCGGCCAGCCGAAGCGCTTCCTCCAGACTGGCCGCCACCCGGACGCCGGGCAGCAGCAGCGGCCGGCGCGACAGCACGATATTTTCCCGGCCAGGCAGGGCACGGCCGATGTCCTCGTGGGTGCGGCGACCCATGAGCACCGCTCCGCCCCAGGTGGTGGCGCGGAAATGGCGCAAATCCCGGGGCAGATGCCAGGGCATTTGGCCGTCGCGGCCGATGACCCCATTTTCACTGCAGGCAACAATCAGATTCATGGTTCCTCCTCAAAGGCCGCCAGCTTAGCACCGCCGCCCCGGGCCGGGGGCCTTTTGCGGGTCCGGGTGAAATCGATAGAATATGCAACGCATTCTTATTTGAAAGAATGCCTTTTCTTCTTTTTTAATCAAGGACTTTTATGTTGAAAAAAATGATTCTGGCCGCCCTGGCCAGCACGGCCCTGGCCGCCGCCGCCGCCCCCATCAAAACCGCCAAGGGCGAGGTGGAAATTGCCAAGGTGCCCGAACGCATTGCCGTCTATGACATCGGCGTGCTCGATACGCTGGTGGCTCTGGGTCTGGGCGACAAAATCGTCGGCGTGCCGGTGAAGGCCTTTTCCGGCCCCTACCAGACGCCCAACGCCAAGGAAGTGGGCGAACTGAAAAAGCCCGATTTTGAGGCCCTGGCCGGCGTCAAGCCCGACCTGGTCATCGTCGCCCAACGCAGCGCCCCGGCCCTGGACGACGCCAGCCAGGTGGCCCAGACCATCGACCTGACCCTGACCTCCGATAATTTCTATCAGGAAGGGCTGGAACGCACCCAGGCCCTGGGCAAACTCTTCGGCAGGGAGGCCGAGGCGGAAAAAATCGTCGCCGACCTCAACAAACTGCGCGACGAGGTCAAGGCGCTGAGCAAGGACAAGGGCAAGGTGCTGTCCATCATGGTCAATGGCAACAAAATCGCCCTCTACGGCTCCGACAGCCGCGCCAACTATCTGAAAAGCGAACTGGGCCTGCAGCTGATTGACGCCAAAGACCAGAAGAACGACAAGCACGGCATTCCGGTGAGCTTTGAGTTTATCGCCGAGCAGAACCCCGATTGGATTTATGCCCTCGACCGCCTCGCCGCCATCGGCCAGGAGGGCGCCTCGGCCAAGGAAACGCTCAAGAACAAGCTGGTGGAAGGCACCACCGCCTGGCAGAAGCAGCAGGTCATCTATCCGGACGCCACCAATATTTACATCAACATCGGCGGCCCCACGGCCCTGCAAAAATCGCTCAGCGAGCTGAAAGAAGCCTTTAGCGCGAAGCAGTAGTTCCCGGCCGTCCCGATGAACAAAAACCTGCTGTGGGCAGTGCCAATCCTTCTGGGGTTGGCACTGCTTAGTTTATTTATAGGGGTGGCCAATATGGATGGCCTCATCACCGTCGAAAGCCGCATTCCGCGCACGCTGGCGGTGATGCTGGCCGGCACCGCCCTGGCCGTGGCCGGGCTGATTATGCAAATGGTCGTCCATAACCGCTTCGTTGAGCCCACCACCGCCGGCACGGCCCAGGGGGCGGCGCTGGGGCTGGTGGCCGTGCTGCTGCTGGCGCCGCATTTTTCGGTGATGGCCAAAATGCTGGTGGCGGCGGCCAGTGCCTTTCTTTCCATGGTGGGCTTTCTCCTCATCGCCCGCCGGGTACCGGCCACCGACCCGCTGCTGCTGCCGCTAGTGGGCATCGTCTACGGCGGCATCCTCGGCGCCGTCGCCACCTTCTTTGCCTACCAGGCCGACATTCTGCAAATCCTCGACAACTGGCTGTCCGGCGACTTTTCCGCCGTGCTGCGCGGCCGCTATGAACTGCTCTGGCTCACCGGCGCCGCCGTGGCCCTGGCCTACTATCTGGCCGACCGGCTCACCATCATCGGCATGGGCAAACAGATGGCCCGGGCCCTGGGCCTGCCCTACCGCCGGCTGGTGCTGCTGGCCCTGCTGACGGTGTCGATGATGACGGCGCTGGTGGTGATTAGCGTCGGCATGATTCCCTTCCTCGGCCTGGTGATGCCGAATCTGGTGCGCCAGTTTGTCGGCGACAATCTGCGTCGCACCCTGCCCTGGACGGCCTGGCTCGGCGCCGTCATGACCCTGGCCTGCGACATCCTCGCCCGGCTTATCCGCTATCCCTACGAGGTGCCGGTGAGCACCATTTTTGGGGTGCTCGGCGCCGGCCTCTTCCTCTATCTGCTCCTCGGAGAACGCCATGAAGCCTGAAACCAAGCGCCTGCTGGGGCTGGCCCTGGCCCTGGTCGGCGCCGCCGCCCTGTTCCTGGGCTGGGGCGTGGGCGACAACTGGGAATTTATCCTGCGTTTTCGCGGCCAGAAGCTCATCAATATGCTGCTGGTGGCCATGGCCGTGGGCGTGGCAACGGTGGTCTTCCAGACCCTGACCGGCAATCGCATTCTGACCCCCTCCATCATCGGCCTGGATTCGCTCTATCTGCTGCTGCAGGTGGGCCTTATCTTCTGCCTCGGTGGCAGTGGCTATCTGGATTTGCACCCGCTCGGCCTCTTCTTCGCCAATCTGGCCCTGATGCTGCTGCTGGCCGTCCTGCTGCTCTTCGGCCTGCTGCCGCTGCTGAACCGGGACATGTTCCGGCTGCTGCTGGTGGGCGTGATTTTCGGCGTGCTCTGCGCCAATCTGCGCGAGTTCATGGGCCGCCTGCTCGACCCGGCCGAATACTCCTACGCCCAGGACATTGCCTATGCCCAGTTCGACACGGTGCGCTTCCAGGGCCGCCTGCTGCCCCTGGCCGGCCTCCTCATTGGGCTGACCCTGGGCTATTTCTGGCAGCGGCGCCACGTGCTCGACATCCTCGCCCTCGGCCGGCCCACGGCCATCAGCCTCGGCGTCGCCTACAACCGGGAAATCACCACCCTGCTGCTGCTGGTGGCCCTGCTGGTGGCGGTGAGCACGGCACTGGTCGGGCCCGTCCTCTTCTTTGGCCTGCTGGTCAGCGCCCTGACCTACCGCCTCTTCCCCACGCCCTACCACGGCCAGCTCCTTCCGGCCGCCGCGCTGCTGGCGGCGCTGATTATCGTCCTCGGCCAGGCCGTCTTCGAGCACCTGTTCCACTTCAAGGCCACCCTGAGCGTGGTCATCGAGGGCCTCGGCGGCCTGATGTTTATTTATCTGCTTCTGGCACGGAGAAAAATATGATTGAAATTAAAGGGGTCAATTTCGCCTTCGGCCCCAAGGCCATCCTGCATGACATTAATTTGACCCTGCCGAAAGACGGCATCACCGCCCTGATTGGCCCCAACGGCGCCGGCAAGTCCACCCTGCTCAGCCTCATGGCCCGCATCAACGAGCTGCAGCAGGGCGACATCCATTTCGATGAACTCAGCGTCCGCCACAGCCCGGGCCGGGCCCTGGCCCAGCGGGTGGCCATTCTCCAGCAGCACACCCAGCTGCTCAGCCGGCTCACCATTCGCGAACTGCTGATTTTCGCCCGCTTCCCCTACCATCACGGCCGGCCCAAAACCGACGACCTGCTCACCATCGAAAAGACGCTGGCCTATTTCGATTTGCTCGAACTGCAGCACAAATTCATCGACGAGATTTCCGGCGGCCAGCGCCAGCGTGCCCTGGTGGCCATGGTCTTTGCCCAGGACACCGACTATATCCTGCTGGACGAGCCCCTGAACAATCTGGACATGCACCACGCCCGCAACCTGATGCACAACCTGCGGCGGGCCGCCGATGTCTTTCATAAGGCCATCGTGGTGGTGCTGCACGACATCAACTATGCCAGCTGCTACGCCGACCGGGTCGTCGCCATGAAGAACGGGCGGGTGGTGCACGCGGCGGCCACGGCCGAGGTGATTCAGCCGGCGCCGATGAGCGCCCTCTATGAAATTGACATCGAGATGCTGGCCCATAACAATCGCCGCTTTTGCATCTATTTCTAGGAGGTTCTATGGAAGCGCTTCGTTGGCGGCGGGAATATCCCGGCGAACTGTTTAGCGTCCTTTTCTACGGTCTGTTGCTGCTGCTGCCCGAAACGGTTCTGCGCAGTGCAACCGAAACGGTTCTACGCAGTGAAACCGGCACGGTTCTACGCAGTGAAACCCTACTTTTGCTAAGCGCTTCGTCCTTTCTGTTTATCCTGAGCGTCCACGGCCACCGCTACTACCGCCTCGTCGGCCTGCTGCTGCCGCCGGGCCTGCTGGCTTTCTATGGGCTGGTGGGCGGCTTCGAGCCCTTCGCCCTGGCCCTGGCCCTGTTCCTTCTCCACCTGGGCGCCGGGGCCCCGCCCGGGGAACGGCCGTTCCTGCAACGGCTGTTCAGCCAGCTGCGCGCCGTCTACTGGGCGGCCGTCTTCACCCTGCTGGTCTTTCTCCTTATCACCCTGCTGCTCTGGGCGGTGGAAGCGCTGTTCGGTTTCAGGCTCATGAACTTCGTCAATGATTGGCTCTGGGATTTGAACATAGCCCTGGTGGCGCCGCTGACCCTGCTCCATTTCCGCCGCCGCAGTGCGACTGCGCCCCCATTGCCCGTTGAGGGCGTCTTCCGGCGGCTGGGCGATGGGGTGCTGCTTATCTACAGCTTCATCATCTTCGGCTATATCAGCAAAATTCTGCTGCACCGGGAACTGCCCAACGGCGAAGTGGTGAAGGTGCTGCTGCCCTATCTGCTCGGCAGCCTCTATCTGCAGGGCTGGCACCGGGCCACGGGCCCGACCGAAGCGCTTCAGCCCTTCGACCAGCTCATGGGCTTCTACTACCGCTGGCTTAACCTGCTGAATCTGGCGCCGCTGGCCCTGCTGCTGCTGGCCATCAAAATTCGCCTCGAGCACTACGGCCTGACTCCGGACCGCATTCATCTGGTCGTGCTGGCTGGCCTGCTGCTGCTGGCCAATGGGCTGCTGCTGCTGCCCCGGGTTGGCCGGGAGCGCTTCGCCGTCTACCGGCTGCTGCTGGTGCTGCTGACGGCCACGGTGCTGGTGGACGGCTATCTGATTCCCCATAAACGCTGGAGCGAGGCCAGCCAGCGCCAGCGGCTGGAACGGCTGTTGAACGAAAACGGGCTGCTCCGGAACGGCCAAATGGACTGGGAGCGCTTCAAGGCCCTGCGCCAGAATCCGGAGCGGGCCGAAGCGCTGCGCCAGATTCAGGACGCCCGCCGCTATCTGGGCTGGCGCTACGACAACGGCGTTGAAATCAAACCCTTCGGCATCGGCAGCGACGACCTGGACGGGCCCAAGCCGACCCCCAAAGAGGACAACGACCTAATCCTGCGGCTCAGCTCCACCGAAGCGCTTCCCCTGGCCGGAACTCACCAGCACCTGCTGCTGGCCGGCGTCGGCTACGAACTCCAGAACTGGCAAATCAGCCGGGCCAATCCGGCCGCTAGGCTGCCCAGCCGCGACGACTGGCAACGCCATGTGGAGGAAGCGCTTCGTCGCCACGGCCTTGAAGATCTGACCAAGCTGAATTCAGGACAGGAGGAGAAGCTGCTACCGGTGGCCCTGCGGCTGGAGTACCAGGGCCAAACCTTCATCGCCAAGCAAATGAAATTAAACTGGACGGAAGAAAGCGGCTGGCAGGTGGAGGACTATGACTATGAGGCCTATATTTTCAGCGCGGCGCCTGAATAAAAGTCGGGACCAATGTTAAACTGGACGCCAACAAAAAAACTAAACCAAAAAGGAATTTTTCGATGTTTAAACAATTGTTGGCAGGAACACTGGCGCTCACTCTGGGCGCCTGTTCTGCTCCCGGGGACCCGCAGAATCCCCAGTTCCCCGACCCCTACACCACCGTCCTGGACGACCAGCGCGGCACCTATCCCAATCTCCAGGACGTGCACAGCCTCAACGTCGGCATGAGCAAAGACCAGCTCTATCAGCTCTTCGGCCACCCCCACTACCAGGAAGGCTTCTTCCGCGTCCGCCAGTGGGACTATCTCTTCCACTTCAAAACCGCCGCCGGCCTGCGCACCTGCCAGCTGAAGGTGCTCTTTGACGACAATCTGCGCACGAGCAGCTTCCACTGGCGCGCCGTCGAACCGGCCGGCAGCGACTGTCCGCCGCCGCTGCCCGAAGCGCTTCCCCCGGCCCCGGGCGTGGAACGAACCACCCTCAGCGCCGACGCCCTCTTTAATTTCGACCGCAGCGACCTGAGCCCCGCCGGCACCGCCACCCTGACCGGACTGGTGGAAAAACTGAAGCGCTTCCCTTCCGTGCGCGCCATTGACATCGTCGGCCACAGCGACCGCCTTGGCGCCGAGGACTACAACCAGCGCCTGTCCGAGGCCCGGGCCCGGACGGTGCAAAACTATCTGCAAAGCCACGGCCTGCCGGTGCGCTCGGCCCAGGGCGTGGGCGAGGCCGAAGCGCTGGTGCAGTGTGCCGACCAAAGCCGGCCGGAACTGATTCGCTGCCTGCAGCCGAACCGCCGGGTGGTCATCGACGTGGACACGGGCACCACGCCCTAATCCCGTTCTAGGATGAAGCGCTTCCTAACGAAGCGCCTGGCACCCGCCTTCCCCCTTTCTAAAAATAAACGCCGCGCCCCGCCCGGGCCCGGCTCTGAGGAGTTTCCCATGAACCAAAACTACAAAAGCCTTTACAACCGCGCCCTCGGCGCCTGGGTGGCGGCCCCGGAAAACGCCCGCCGCGCCGGTAAAAAATCCAAAGCCCACGTGGAAACGAAGCGCTCCCCCTGGGCGACGTTGGCCCGACTGCTGGTGCTGTCCCCGGCCCTGCTGGGCGGCGGCCTCGCCCTGGCGGCCCCGGTGATGAATAACGGCACCGGCACTAATAGTTTGACCATCAGCCCCAATACGATTCACACGGCCCAGGCCAATGGTCGTAATGACATCGCCATCGGCAACTATAGCGAGGCAAATTCCGGCACAAACAGTCCCTATTCGGCCATCGCCATTGGCGAGAAGAGTAAATCCCTCAGTAAGGAAACCATTGCCCTTGGGCATATGGCCCAGGCTCACGAAAGCCAGGGCATTGCCATCGGTGCGGTGGCCATGGCCATCGGCGACCAGTCCACGGCCCTGGGCAATAACGTGGTGGCTCAAGGTAATTCCTCGGTGGCCATCGGCGGCGACGATTTGGATACGGTTTCCAAGAGTGGGGCGGGAGCTGCCCTTAACACTTCGACCACCGCCACAACCTATAAAGATCTCACCGGCGATATTTTGGTCGAAAGCGGCGTCCGGCAATATCGGCCCACCACCACCGGCGATGCCGCCGTGGCCGTCGGGGTGCAATCCCAGGCTACAGGTGGGCTTTCCACCGCCTTCGGTACAAAAACCACCGCCAGCGGCCTGGCCGCCACCGCCCTCGGGGTGGGCGCCAACGCCAGTAAAGATAACGCAGTGGCCCTGGGTTCCGGCTCCACCACCGCGACCAATGCCACTGCGGTTAATCAGGCCGAAATCGGCAGCGGCACCCATAAAATTGTCTACAGCGGTTTTGCCGGCGGTGCCAATATCAAGCCCGGCGACCAGGTTTCCGTCGGTAGCGCCGGCTACGAACGCCAGATTAAACACGTGGCTCCTGGCGCCATCAACGCCACCAGCACCGACGCCATCAACGGCAGCCAGCTGCATGCGGTGATTCAGAAGGCCCAGCACCACTACTACAGTGTCAATGACAACGGCACTCCCCAGGACAACTACAGCAACGATGGCGCCACCGGGGTCAATGCCCTGGCCGCCGGGGTGGGTACCAAGGCCAGCCAAGAGGCCGGCACCGCCGTGGGTGCCTTTGCCGAAGTGCAGGGCAAATATGGCGTGGCCATCGGCGGTGGCGATAGCGCCAGCGTGCGCACTGTGGCCAAGGGCGAAAAGGCCGTGGCTGTGGGCTATAACGCCAATGCCAGCGCCATAAACGCCCTGGCCAGCGGTGCCAATGCCCAGGCAACGGGCAAGAATACCGTGGCTGTGGGTAACAGCGCCCTGGCTGACAATGATGGCGCCGTCGCCGTCGGCAGTAATACCCAGGCCACCAATGCTTCCACCGCCCTGGGTGATAGTTCCAAGGCCACCGGTCTTAACTCCATGGCGCTGGGCTGGCAGGCCAACGCCGCCGGCCGGGCCGACGTTTACATTGGTAAGCAGGCCGGCTTTGGCACCAGCAATAGCGGCAATTTCGATAACGTCGGCATCGGCGAGGGCGCGGCACGTAATGCCGGAAGCGCTTCCCAGGCCGTAACCAACGTGGTAGCTATCGGCACCGGGGCCGCCGAGGGCATTCAGGAAAGCCACAACATCGCCATCGGCGCCTATGCCAACGGCATCGGTAGTGGCAACGCCCAGGTAACCACCGGCAACAATATCGCCATCGGCCAGCGCGCTTATGCCAAGGGGGGCAACTCCATCGCCCTGGGTCAACGTACCAAAGCCGAGGGCAGCGCAGCCCTGGCCTTCGGGGTTGGCGCCAGCGCCGGCGGAGCCAATTCCCTGGCCGCCGGCCAACTGGCCGAGGCCAGCGGTGCCGGTTCGGTGGCTATCGGCGGCGCGGCCCAGACCGCCAACACCGCCCGGGCCCGTGGCACCCAGGCCATCGCCATCGGCCAGAGGAGCAATGCCGCCGGCGAGCAGGCCACGGCGGTGGGGGTTAATGCCCAGGCCAGTGGCAACGCCGCCATCGCCATGGGCAAAGACAATAATGTCAGCGGCAACGGTTCCGGCGCCCTGGGCAGCGGCAACACCGTTGGTCAGGCCAACAGCTTCGTTCTCGGCAAGGACGTAACCACCAGCCAGGCCAACAGCGTGGTGCTCGGCAACGCTTCCACCGACCGGGCCGCTACCGCCGAAACTCAGGCCACCGTCAATGGCATCACCTACAGCGGCTTTGCTGGCGTGGGCAGTGCGGCCAATGGCGTGGTTAGCGTTGGCAAAAGCGGCGGGGAACGGCAGCTGATTAACGTGGCCGCCGGAAACATCTCTGCCACCAGCACCGACGCCATCAACGGCAGCCAGCTCTATCTGACCCAGCAGGCGCTGGGCAACGTTGGTTCCACCACAGCCAGCGTTCTGGGCGGCAATGCCACCATGGCCAATGACGGCAAAATCACCATGAGCAACGTCGGTAACACCGGCAAGAACACCGTCCACGACGCCATCGAGGCGGTGAACAATACCGCCAAGGCCGGCTGGAATCTCCAGGTTAATAACGGCTCAAGCGAGAACGTTAAACCCAACGACACCGTGAAATTCAAAGATGGCAACAACATCGCCATCAGCAACAACGGCAAGGAAATCACCATTGCCACCAAGCCCGACCTGAACGCCAACAGCCTGACCATTAACAACGGCGGGCCGGTGCTCAACAGCGGCGGCATCAATATGAACAGCAAGAAAATCACCAACCTGGCCGCCGGCACCGCCAATGACCACGCCGTTAATCTGGGCCAGCTGAACGACGCGGTTAATCGCATTAACAACAACGTGGCGGCGGCAAAAACCGAAGTGGTGGGCGGCACCAACATTGCCAGCATCGGCCAGAGCACCGGCGGCCAGAACCAGACTATCTACACCATCAACGCCGATGGCACCACGGTTTCCGCCGGCTCCAACCTGGTTAGCGTTACACCGGGGGCGAAGAACCCCACCACCAATATCACCGATTACCGGGTGGATTTGTCCGCCGGCGCCAAAAACAGCCTGAGCAAGGCCGACAGCTCGGTGCAGAACGTGGTTTCCGCCAATCCCAACCTCACGGCCAGCAAGGACAGCAGTACCGGCACGGTAACGCTGAATTTCTCCGCCAATCCCAACTTCACCAGCGTTACCACCGGCAATAGCACCCTCAACAACGACGGCCTCACCATCGCCGGTGGCCCCAGCGTAACCAGTACGGGCATTAATGCCGGCGGCAAGAAAATCACCAATGTGCAAGCGGGCACCGCCAACACCGACGCCGTCAATGTGGCCCAGCTCAATCAGGCTATCACCAATGTGAACAACAACGTGGCCGCCGCCAAAACCCACTACTACAGCGTTAAATCCAACGTTACCGGCGCTGGCAGCAACTACAACAACGATGGCGCCACCGGCACCGATGCCCTGGCCGCCGGCGTCAATGCCTCCGCTGCCGTGAACGAATCGGTGGCCATCGGCAGGGGCGCCAAAACCACCGGCACCGGCTCCGGCGCCACCGCCATTGGCCGTAACGCCAGCGCCAACGGCCAGGGCTCCACCTCCATTGGCATCAACGCCCGTTCGGACAACCAGTCCATCGCCATCGGCACCAATGCCAACAATCGCTTTGGCAGGCCCAATCCCAATGGCATCATCGGTTCCAGCTCGGTGGCCATCGGCAACAACACCGTCTCGTCCGGAGAAAATAGCGTTGCCACCGGCAATGAGGCCATCGCCACCCGCGACCAGGCCACCGCCGTTGGCTTCAATACCAAGGCCTATGGCAAATCGTCGGTGGCCCTCGGCGACAGCGCCATTTCCGGCGTGGAAAAGAACGCCGAAGTGGCCCAGACAGTGGCCGTTGGGGTCAGCAGCCAGGCCACCGGCCACGGCTCCACCGCTCTGGGTTCACGCAGCCAGTCCAGCGCTCTCTATGGCACGGCCCTGGGCATCAGCAGTAACAATAACGTGGATTTCGGCGTGGCCCTGGGGGCCCTCAGCACCACCGAAGGTCTGACCGTGGGCAATGCCGGCTATGTCATGCCCAGTGCCAGCTCTGCCGATAAGGCCGCCGTCGCCGCCACCAAAAGCAATGCCGCCGGGGTGAGCATCGGGGGCAAGGCCGCCAGTGCGCCCTTTATGCCCAATGGCGTGAGTGCCGGCGATGAAATCCGCCGTCAGATTCACTATGTGGCCGCCGGCACCGCCCCCACTGACGCCGTCAACGTGGCCCAGCTCAAGGCGGCCCAGACGCACTATTACAGCGTCAATGACAACGGCACCCAGGTAAATAACTACAACAACGATGGCGCCACCGGCACCAATGCCCTGGCCGCCGGCACCAAGGCCAGCGCCGCCGGCGACGGCGCGGTGGCCGTGGGCCACGGGGCGACCGCCATGGGTGAGCGTTCCCAGGCCAGCGGCTATCAGGCCACCGCCTTTAGTCAAAGTTCCGTGGCCAGTGGCGACAACGCTTCGGCCGTGGGCGTTAATGCCGTGGCCAGTGGTACCAACGCCACCACCGACGGTCTCAATGCCCGGGCCGAAGGTACCAACGCTTCGGCCACCGCCACTAACGCCAGCGCCAGCGGCACCGATGCCCGGGCCAGCGCCGAAAATGCCCTGGCCAGCGGCACCAACGCCAGCGCCACCGCTGCAAACGCCGTCGCCAGCGGCAGCAATGCCAGCGCCACCGCCAGCGGCGGCGTCGCCCTCGGCGCCAATGCCACCGCCGACCGGGCCGCCATCAGCGGTGCCAGCACCAGTGCCACGGCCAGCGCCGGCGCCAATCAGGTCTATGCCAACGACAACGCCGAGGCCGCCGACAAGAGCGCCATTCTCGCCACCGTCAGCGGCAACCAGGGCGCCGTTTCCGTCGGCCAGGCCGGCCAGACGCGGCAAATCATCAATCTGGCCGCCGGCTCCAACGACAGCGACGCGGTGAACGTGGCCCAGCTCAAGGCCGTGGCCAAGGTGGCCCGGGGCAGCACCACCCACGTAACCAACACCACCAACGTCTACCAGACGACCATCGTCGAGGACAACACCACCGTTTCCGCCGGCCAGGGCATTCGCATCAACCGTTCCGGCAAGAACTATCAGGTGGCCCTGGCCGACGATGTGGGCGTCAATAGCCTGCGCGCCGGCGACACCGTTGTGAACGCCAACGGCCTGAGCATCGGCGGCACCAACTACGTGGGCCCCAACGGCCTCAACGGCGGTGGCCGGGTCATCGGCGGCGTCGCCCCCGGTCGCATCGCCCCGGACAGCGACGAGGCCGTCAATGGCGCCCAGCTGGCCCGGGTTTACGACGATTTGAAGGACAAGGACGCCGGCATCGCCTCGGCCATGGCCACGGCCAACCTGCCCCAGGTCTATCTGCCCGGCAAGAGCATGGTCAGCGTCGGCGTGGCCAACTACGCTGGCCAAAGCGCCCTGGCCGTGGGTCTGTCCGCCCTCAGCGACAACGGCAAGTGGGTCATTCGAGGTTCGGTCAATGCCAACAAGAAAAAGGTGGGCGTGGGGGCCGGCGTCGGCTACCAGTGGTAGGCCTGCTTAAGAAATACCGAAGCGCTTCATCAGAAAGCTCAACCCGCCGTGGTTGAGCTTTTCTCTATACTGACCACTTTATTTATGAGGAAAATTTATGACGACTTTTACTTTCCCCGCCCTGCCCTATGCCTATGACGCCCTGGAGCCGGTCATCGACCGCGCCACCATGGAAATTCACCATTCCCGCCATCACAAGGCCTATTTCGACAACTTCATCGCCGCCCTCGGCAGCGACCAGGGCGACCTGGAGGCCATTCTTAGCCAAATCAGCACCCACAGCCCGGCCGTGCGCAATAACGGCGGCGGCTACTACAACCACAGCCTGTTCTGGGCGGTGATGACCCCCAACGCCAAGGCCGGCCCCGAGGGTGAGCTGGCGGCGGCCATCAATGCCCGTTTTGGCAGCCTCGACGACTTCAAACAGCAATTCAAAGAGGCCGGCCTGAAGCAGTTCGGTTCGGGCTGGGTCTGGCTGCTGGTGAACCGGGAGGGCCAGCTGCAAATCAGCAGCACCCCCAACCAGGACAACCCGCTGATGGACGTGGCCACCGTGCGCGGTACGCCCATTCTCGGCTGCGACGTCTGGGAACACGCCTACTACCTGCACTACCAGAACAAGCGCGCCGACTATCTGGAGAACTGGTTCCGGGTCGTGAACTGGGACGAGGTCAGCCGCCGCTACGCCGCCGCTCGGTCGTGAGTGCTCCGAAAAATCTGGGCTGGCGCTGCCGCCGGGGCATGAAGGAGCTGGATTTGCTCATGAGCGGCTATCTCCAGGAGGACTATCCCCGGGCCCCGGCCGCCGAACGGCGCGCCTTTGAAAAGCTGCTGGATTATCAGGACCCGCTGATTGTGGATTTACTTTTCCACCGCACCGTGGACGAGGACGCCGCCGTCAACGCCCTGATTGACGTGCTGCGCGACAAATCCATTCTGCCGCCGGAACCGACGCCCTAAATCCAACCGCCCTTCGGGGCGGTTTTTTTTATCAGTCGCCGCCGTTGTTCACGCCTAAAAAGGCCATGAGCAGGGCCGCCACCAGCGCGCCGATGAGATTTTCCTTCAGGCCCAGGCTGAAAAACTGCTGGGAAATCAAAAAGCTCACACCGCTACCCACCAGGGCGCCGAAGAAGCGGCCGGCGGCCCGGGCCGAATCCAGATTCAGGGCGGCGCGCAGGTGCAGAAACATATAGAACAGCAGCGGCAGGAAGAGGGCCAGACCCAGCCAGCTGTTGTCGCGGAGGGCGTCGGCGCCGACCAGAGCGGCAAAAATAGTAACCAGCCACCAGAAGCCGCTATCTTGGCCCTCGTAAAGGCGGCGGCCGATGTAATAGCTGATTTTCACGGTGAAAAACACCAGCACCAGCAGTTGGATGATGACCAGGGTGGTTTGGGGGTTCATGTTTATCTCCAGGGTTAACAAAGGGTTCAATGGCCCGGCCCCGACGCTCCGGGGGGAAGCGCTGCGCCGGGGCCGGCTGTCTGAAGATACGGGATAAAACGCGGTCAGTTGCCGCCGAGGCCGAGCCCGGCCCCGAGCAGGGCGGCCAGGCCGGCGCCGATGAGATTAGCCTGCAGGTCGAGATTGAAGTACTGGGCCGCCAGCAGCAGGGCCAGAGCGCCGCCCAGCAGGGCCCCGCCGAGGCGGTTGGCCATTCGGGCCGACGGGGGATTGAGGCCGGGGCGCAGCCGCCGCCACAGATAAACCAGCAGCGGCAGCAGCAGCATGAGGCCGCTCCAGCGGCCGGCGTTGAGCAGATTGGCGGCAAAGCTCAGCAACATCACCGCCACCAACCACCAGAACGGCGGGTTGTCGCTGGCCTGGAGTTTACGACCAAGCCAGTGGCTGATTTTGACGCTAAGCAGAACCAGCACCAGCAGCTGAAAGAGGGTCAGGCCGTCGCGGGCTTCCATAATTTCTCCTCAAAAAGGGCGATTATAGGCGGCGCCACGAGCGGCCTAGTCGCGCAACTTCCGGGAAGGTCGTTCCTGGGGAAGCGCTTCCCCCTGAAAGGACGGCTAAACCGAAGCGCTTCGGCTCGGGAAACGCCCTGCTTCCACTTGCCACCGGCGGCCGCCAGCCAAGCGCCGCCGGCCACATTGCCGAAGCGCTTCCCTCGGGCGGCATCTTTTCAATCCCTGCCGGCCCCGGCCCAAAAGGGGGAAGCGCTTCCTTCCAGCCAGCTTTCCAGAGCGAAGCGCTTCGTTCCACCAACTGGGCGAGCCAAAGCGAAGCGCTCCCCCTTGGGGCGTCGCCGGAGCGCTTCGTTGCCAACGGCATCTTCGGCGCTATTCGGACCTGAAGCCGAAGCGCTCTCCCGTGCCGAATGATTTGGGCCAAGGCTGAAAATGGCCGTCGGGCCGAAGGCTGGGCGTCGCTAGCGAAGCGCTTCGTCCGGGCGGCATCTTTGCGACATTTTTAAATCTTCACCGGCCGCGAAGGGAAGCACTTCAAGCGGGGGAATTGCTCCAAGCGAAGCATTTCGCTGGGCCGCTGTCCTATCAATCGGCGCCGGCCCAGCCGTGCCCGGACGTCGCAGAACAGGCACTTCCTTGTTTTACCGTCCCGAGGGCCGAAGCGCTTCGGCACAACTAAAACAGACCCCGGCCCGGAAGGGGAGCGCTTCGCCCCGCAAGGTCGGATAAAACGAAGCGCTTCATTGAAACGGCTGGGGTGGGCCGAAGCGCTTCGACCGTAGAACTCTGTAAATATCCAGCCGCTTTTTTCTGGCGTCCCCGAACGAAGCGCTTCCTTATTTCTGGTCTCTGGCCCGCCGAAATGAGGCACTCCAGCTCTGGAACCCGGCTAATTCCCGCCGGGGGCACCTTCCCTGCTAAACCAACCGTAGCCAAAGAAATGCTTCAAGGCGAGACGCTTCGCTCCGAGTGGGCGCAACAGCAGGTCGGCATTTTCAAGCCTTCACCGTCCCCAAGCTGGGAAGGGGCTTCCCCACCGAAGCTCTTCCGTTGGCGCAGGGCACTGGGGGAAGCGCTCCTTTCCTTTTTAGCTGCTCAGAGCGAAGCGCTTTGTTAAACGGAAAATGGCGCCGGCCCGACCCGTCAGCCTTGCCCTTCGGGGCACTTCGCTGCAACGGGCATTGCGGGTTGAAGCGCTTTGTTCTGAATAGTTGTGGCAGCCGGTTGGCATTTTCCAAATTATCACCAGCTCCCACCCGGGCCGGGGGAAGCGCTTCGCTCTGCGGCCCGGTTGGCTGGCCAATAAATCTTCCCGCCAGAACCGAAACGCTTCGGTCTGGGTAAATGATTTTTCCAAGCCTGTATCTTTTGAATCATCACCGGCCCGCCCCGGTGGGAAGCGCTTCCCCTTCTGGGCCATTGGGATAGAGCGGAAGAAAATCCGGCGGGCTGAGGCGCTCCCCCGTTCCAAATCAGGCCGGGGCGCTCCCATCTCTCCGAACGAAGCGCTTCCCTCTTGGGGTTCAAATGGAAGCGCTTCGGCAGAAACAAGCGGCTCGGCCGGAAGCGCTTCAGAATGGTGCCGCCGGACAATCAAAACGAAGCGCTTTACTCTGGAGAAGCGCTTGGCATTGTTGGATAAATAAAGGTTCCTCCGAAGCGCTTCGCCCTTTCCTGTCTTTCCCGATTGAAGCGCTCCCCCCGGCCACAAAAAAAGCCCAGCGGGGGCCGGGCTTTTTTGATTCGGGGAGAACGGCGGTCTACAGGTCAATCTGCGCGTTGAGCCAGTAGGTGCGCGGCATGCCGAGAATAAGGCCACCGTTGCCGGCGGAGGTCTGCCAGTACTTTTTGTTAAACAGGTTTTCGGCGCTGGCGCTCAGGGTGAAATCCTTGCCGCCGAGCTTGGTTTTATAGCGCAGGCCGGCATCGAAGAGGCTGTAGCCCTTGATGGCGTAGCTGTTGCTGCTGTTCTGGTAGGTCTTGCCGTAGTGCTGGACATTGCCCTTCAGGGTCAGGCCCGGCACCCAGGGCGTATCCCACTCCAGGCCGGCCTTGGCGATGAACTGGGGTGTGCCGATGAGCTGTTTGCCGTTGTTGGCGCGCTCCTGCTGTTTCTCCAGCTTGGCCTCCATCAGGGTCAGACCCAGGCCCGGCCGCAGCGTGTTGTCGAGGAAGGAGCCGTAGCCGTTGAACTCCAGGCCACGATGGCGGGTCTGGCCGTAGACGCCATAGCGCTTGTCGCTGCCGAGGTAGGCGCTGGGCCGGCTGATGTCGAAATAGGCGGCGGTGGTGGCGAAATCGCCCCAGTCCTTGCGCACACCGATTTCATACTGGCGGGTTTTCATCGGCTTGAGCAGCTCGCCGTGGTTCACGGCCTCGGTGTCGCTGACCACGTCGCCGGGCTCCAGGTCGCGCATATAGTTGGCGTAAACCAGCAGCTCCGGCTGGGGCTGCCAGGCCAGGGCCACCAGCGGATTCAGGGCCTTGGCGGTGTAGACATTGCGGCGCTCGCCCTGGGCGGTGGTGCTGTGCTGCTTGAAGTGCTGGTAGCGGCCGCCGAGGCTCAGGCGCACGGTATCATCAAGGAAGCCCAGGGTATCGGTGAGGCCAAAGCTGGTGTTGCGGTTGGTGTTGATGTTCTTGTTGGTGAAGCGGAAATTGAAGGCCGGCGGCGGGGCGAAGCGGCGCACGTTATAGATATTGTTGGTCTGCTGGTGGGCGGGGGCGTCCTTGTGGTCGTTGAAGGCGTTGAAACGGTCGCGGTCCACATAGTCCAGGCTGGCGGCCCAGTCGTAGCTGACGGCGCCGGTCTGGTGGTAGCCGCGTAGGCCGACATTGGCCGAGGTGGTGTCGATGCCCTGGCTGTTGCTGCGGACGCTGTGGTCCCAGAAGTCGCCGCCGGCGCTCTTTAGGCGCATCTGTTCGAAGACGTGGTCATATTTGGCCTTGTTATGGCCGAGGCCGGCGCTCAGGGTTATATCGTTGTTGAGATTGACCTCGCCGGTGGCGGCAATGATGGATTCGCTGGTGTTGGCGTAGGTCCAGGGCTGGGCCAGATTGGTTTTGCCGGCGGGCGGCGGCGGCACCGGATATTTCAGGTTCTGGGTCTGGTCGAGGCGGGCACGCATGGCGTCGCCGTGGCGCTGGTTGCGAATCAGGTCAATTTGGCCCCGGGCCGTGCCGTTGTCATAGTCGAGGTTCAGGGCGATGGTGCCGTTCTTCTCCCCTTGGAAGCGGCGGGCGGTCTCGCCGTTGCGGTACTGGCCGTTCAGACGCAGGCCGTATTCCCGGCTGGCCCCGAAGCGGCGGCTCAAATCCACGTCGGTCTGGAAGCGGTCGCGGGAGAACCAGCCAAGGCCGACCCGGTTCAGGTCTTTGTCGCCGGCCTTCTTGCTCTGTACGTTCACCGAGGCGCCGACGGCACTTTCCGGGCTCATGCCCCCGAGGCCGCCGCTGGCCCCCTTAATCAAATCGACGCTGCCCACGTAGGCGGTGCTGCTCTGGAAGCCGGCGAAGAGACCGGGCAGGCCGTTGAGGGAGAATTCCCGGGTGTAGCTGCGGAAGCCGCGCACGGAAATGCCATCGAGAACGAAGCCCTCGCCGCCCAGGGAGGTAACCGAGGCGTCGTTTTTACCGAGCAGGTCGGTGGTGCTGCGGCTCTGCTGGTCGGCGATGATGTTTTCGTGGTAGGACACCGCGTTCACCGGGGCCTCGAAGCTGTTGCGCTGGCCTAGCATTTTCAAATGGGCCTGGCTGGAGAGCTTGTTGTTGGTCAGGGCGGCGAAGGGGTTGGTGGCCGTAACGGTGATGGCCTCCAGCTCGGTAACGGCGTCGGCCTCCTGGGCGTGGACGGTCGGCAGCAGGGCCAGGGTGAGTAGACTGAGACGGGGTCGCGACATAAAAACTCCAGTGGGTTGTCAAAAAGCCGCGCAATTTTATTTTAAATGCAAATAGCTATCAAAAAGAGGAGAGGGCGAACCCCTGCCCGCCGGCGCCGAAGGGCGGATAATGGAGCTTTTTATTTTTGAGGCACCATGACACTGCGTAAAACCCTGGCCCGGGCCCTGGCCCACACCGAGCGGGCCTTCGCCGACGCCCCGGCCGGCTACCGCCGGCGCCAGCAGGGCAAGATTCTGTTCCACGTGCTCTGCCACCCCCGCTTCGCCCGGGATTGGTTCGCACTGCTGGCCGAACCGCCCTGGGTCGAGCTCTGCGCCCGTCGCCCCCGGCTCTATTTCAAGCCCTTTCGCGTCTACCAATCGACCCGCTGGCGGCCGGCCCAGCGTCGGGCCGCTCTGCTGGATTGCTACGCCTTTATCCAACGGCACGCCCGGCTACGGGCCACCCTAAGCGCGCCCCAAACCCTGGCCAGCCTGGCCGGGGCCACGCTGGAGCTGGGCTATGACGAGCGCTTCCGCAAGGAGGGCGAACTGGTGCTCAGCCTACGGGTCGAGGGCGAGGCCCTGGCGGCGGCGGCCTTTGGCTTCGGACAGGAGGAGAGGGGCCCGGTGCTGCGCGTCGGCTGTGTCCAGGGCAGCCGGGGCCGGGCCGAGGTGGCCAAGGCCCTGCAGAAACGTTGCCACGGTCTGCGGCCGGCGGCCCTGCTGGTGCAGGCGCTGGCCCTGCTGGCCGAAGCGCTCGGCTGCGTCGAATTGCAGGGCACCGGCGCCGCCATTCAGGCCCACCGCCAGAAGCATTTCATTCATCTGGCCCGCTGGCACCGGCTCCATTTTGACTACGACGGCTTCTGGGCCCAGCAGGGCGGCGCGCTCGGCGCCGACGGCTGGTTTCATCTGGCCCTGCCCCGGCCGCCCCGGGATTTGGCCACGGTGAAAAGCCAGAAACGCAGCCAGCAGCGGGCCCGGCGCGGGCTGCTGGCCGAGCTGGAAACCCAACTGCGGGCCGCCCTTGGAGCGGAGCCATGAAGATGATTTTGACCGGGGCCGGCGGCGCCCTCGGCGGGCCGGTGGCGACAGCCCTGAGCAACGCCGGCGCGGCGTTGATTCTGCTGGGGCGCACCACGGCCCGGTCGCCCCATGAGGCTTGGTCGAAGCCAGCGAGCCTTATCGGGAAGAGCCTATGAAAATTATCCTGACCGGGGCCGGCGGCGCCCTCGGCGGGCCGGTGGCGGCGGCACTGAGCAGCGCCGGCGAGGCGTTGATTCTGCTGGGGCGCACCACGGCCCGGTCGCCCCGCGCGGTTGGGCCGCAGCCGACGCCTATCAGCGGAGCAGCCCCATGAAGATGATTTTGACCGGGGCCGGCGGCGCCCTCGGCGGGTCGGTGGCGGCAGCCCTAAGCAGCGCCGGCGCGGCGTTGATTCTGCTGGGGCGCAACCCGGCCCGACTGCCGCTGCTGCCGCGCAGCTGGACCCGGGCTTTCACCCTGGCCACGGCCCGGCCGGAGGATTTTGACGGGGGCGAAATGCTGCTGCTCCTGCCGCCCACCACCCGCCCCGATTGGGTTGCGGCCTGCCAGCACGGCATCGCCACGGCGGCGGCGGCCGGGGTGAAGGCGCTGGTCTATCTGTCGCTGGCCGGGGCCCGGCTCGATAGTCCGCTGGCCCTGAGCCGCAATCAGGCCCGGGTGGAGGAAGCTCTAATCAACAGCGGCCTGGATTACACCCTGCTGCGCGCCAATCTGCTGCAGGAAAGACTGCTGGCAACCTTCGATGGCCAGCAATTCAGCGGGCCGGCGGCGCCGGTGGCGGCCCTGGCCCGGGCCGATTTGGCGGCGGTGCTGGTACAGGTGCTGCTCGACCGGGCCCGGGGCAGCACGGCCCACCAACGGCGGGCCTATGAGCTCAGCGGGCCGGAAGCGCTGCGGCTGGCCGAGGTGGCCGAACGGCTGGCCGTCGGCTATGAACCCACCGCGCCCACGGACGCGCTGCAGGAGGTCTGGGCCAGCGGCCAGCTCGCCCTGCCGACGCCGACGCTGGCCACCCTGCTGGGCCGGCCGCCGCAGCCGCTGGCGGAAACCCTGGCGACGCTGGGCGGCGGTGCTGGGCAGGATTAAACCGAAGCGCTTCGGGCCACCGCTCCGGTTCGCCGGCCGTCGGCCCTAAAAAAAGCAGCCCGGCGGCTGCTTTATTTTTTAGAGGAGTTTTTCAATCTTGCCGGCCAGCCGCTGGGCGTAGTCCCGGGCCCGCCGTTGGACTCGCTCCAAGTCCGCGTCGCTGTGCATGCCGGGAATATAGAGGGCCCCATGAAGCGCTTCGATGCCCTGCCAGTGGAAGCCGGCATAGCGGGCCGAGGCCTCCACCGGCTTGGCCAATTCACTGATGTGCGGGGCGGTCTGGCCGTCGTAGACGCTGGCCGGCGAGCCGGTGGTGGTGGAAGCTAGCAACTTTTTGCCCTGCAGTTGGCTGCCGTCGCGGCCGAAGGCGAAGCCGAAGACCCACACGTCCGCCAGCCATTTTTGCAGCCGGGCCGGAAGGTTGAACCAGTGGGTGGGATATTGCAGCAGTACCACTTCGGCCTTCAGCAGCGCGGCCTGCTCGGCGGCCACGTCGATGTGGAAGTCCGGATAGAGCTCGGACAGGCGCCGCACCTCAATTTGTGCGCCGAAATGCCGTTCCAGCTCGGCGAGAATCAGCCGATTGCTCTGGGATTGCTTCAAATCCGGGTGGTCGTTGATGACGAGAATTTTTGCCATGGCTATTCCTTAGATTAGGGAGGGAAGGCCTCATCATACGCCCCGCCGGAATTAGGCCGTAACTTTCCCTAAACTAGGGGGGCCATTTTCACCAGGAATCCCCATGAAAACCTTCAAAATCCTGCACGAGGAGGCCCGGCGCCGCAGTCGCACGCTCGGTTTCTTCTTCTGGCTCGGCCTGCCCCTCAGCGGCCTGCTCTACGGCCTCATCTTCTACGGCTTCTTCAAGGGCGCCCTCGGCTTCCACCCGGCCCGGGCCCTGGAGGCCGCCGCCTGGTTCGGCAGCCTCTTTGCCTTCATCACGCTGATGAACTATCTCAACGCCTACTACGACCTCGGCCAGATTGACGCCGCCACCCTGGCCCAGCGCCTCGGCGCCATTCCCCTGCGGCCGCGCCAGAATCCGGAGGACCGGCGCCTGCAGAACATCGTCGAGGAAATGTGCTTGGCCTCGGGCCAGCCGCTGCCGACGGTGATGGTGCTGCGCCTGCAGGAGGACATCAACGGCTTCGTTATCCAGGACACCGAGGAACGGACGGTGCTCTGCGTCAGCGCCGGGGCCCTGCGCTATCTGAACCGGGCCGAATTGAGCAGTCTCATCGGCCACGAGTTCGGCCACCTGGCCAATGATGATGTGCCGGTGAATCTGCACCTCAGCGCCATTCTCTACGGCTATTTCACCATCGCCCAATGGGGCATGAACGGCCGCATCGCCATTTCCGCCGGCCGGGACCGCCTCCCGGTGTTTTTTAATCTGCTGCGCCACGACGGCGAACCCACGCTGCTGGCCGTCTTTCTCAGCACCGGCGGCTTTCTGCTCTATTTCTACGGCAAATTGCTGCAGAGCGCCTATTCCCGCACCCGGGAGCTGATGGCCGACAACCGGGCGCTGGAATTCGGCCGCGACCGCGACGCCCTGGCCATGGTCTTCAAAAAGATGCTGGCCCTGCGCCAGCTGGATATTCATCACCGCAGCAAACACCAGGAATTCGCCCACCTGCTCTTTGCCAACGACAGCGACTGGTTCGCCACCCACCCGCCGCTGGAGGAGCGCCTGCGCCGGCTGGGCGTGCGCCTCGACCCGGCGGAAATCCACCAGCTGGCCCGCAGCCTGCGCCATAAGTTCCTGGCCGACGACTAGGCCCCGGGGCGTTTTGGGAAGCGCTTCCCGCCGGAAAGACCCGTTGCGAAGCGGTTACGGCGCCCCGGCGCGGCTCGCGGCGTTTCCTGCGGAAGCGCTTGGCAAAAACGACATTTCCCCGAAACAAGCCGGGGCCCACGAAGCGCTTTCTTTTCTAGGCACTCCAACTGCTGCTGACGGCAAAGCCGAAGCGCTTCGTTCCGGACGGCGGGCGGCCGTCAGCCTTCGTCGCCTTCCGGTGGGAAGTGCTTCGCCGGCGGGGCGCTACCCGTTCGGCCGCTGGGCCGGCAATCGATTCGCCGAGGTCGAAGCGCTTCGAGCGGGCTCATCAAATTGAAGCGCTTCGTTGCCAGCGGCGAGAGCAAACCGAAGCGCTTCGGTTCCCCCAAAGACTCACTGGGTTTCCAACAGGGGAAGCGCTTCATTCTGGCCAGAGCAGGAATGGGAGCAGCGCCCCCCTAATCAATTTTTTCCATGGGCCCACTTAAACATTCAGTAAGGGCCGGCGGCGGTGGACTCTGTTAATTTCAGGGAAATCAGGCTTTTTCCCTCTAAGGATTTGTCCCATGCATCAAACCACTACGCCGAGCACCCGCCAGGGGCTGCTGATGTTTTTCGCCCTGCTGGCCGGTTATACGGCCTTCGCCGCCAACTGGGTGGCCGGTTCCTCCCTCGGGGGCCACATCACCGAACACTACTTCGCCGGCCAGGCGGTGCCGTCGGTTGTCAAGCAGGTGGTGAACTACAGCATCACCATCGCCCGTATCTTCGCCAACTTCCTCGCCGCCTTCGTGCTGCTGCGCCTGGGCATCAAACGGGCCGCCTCGCTGGCGGTGGTGCTGCTGCTCTTCGCCCTGGTGGCCATCTGGATGCCCAACTATTACCTCTATGTGCTGTCCCGCATGATTATGGCCGTGGGCGCCTCCATGGTCATGGTCTATATGAACCCGGTGGTGAGCCGCTTCGTTGCCCGCGACCAGAAGGTGGTCTTCTCCACGCTGATAACGCTCAGCTACAACGTGGGTGCCTTTGCCGTGGCCCTGGCCTTTGCCTTCTGGCTCGATGCCATGCACCACAACTGGCAGCTCACCATGACCGCCTTTTCCAGCATTTTTGTGCTGGTGACCCTGTTCTGGTTTGCGGTGGCGGCCGACTTTGACACCGGCGCCAGCGCCGACAGCGTCCCCGATAACTACGGCTACCGCCAGGCCCTGGCCGATTCCTTCAACTGGACCTTTGCCCTCGGCTTCGCCGGCTTCCTCTTCCTCTATGTGATGGCGCTAACCACCTACCCGGCGGTGCTGCCGAAGCATCTGCCGCTGCTGCACACCGGCTGGATAACGCTGGCCGTGGCCGGCGGGGGCATCGCCGGCGCCTTCCTCGGCACCGTGGCCGGCCGCCAGCCGCGCCCCCGGCGGCCCATGTGCGCCCTCTTCGGCAGTCTGATGATTGATTTCATGCTGCTGGGCTTCCTGCTCGCCCGCTTCTGGGCGCCGGCCAGCTATGTTTGCCTGTTCCTGTCCGGCTTCTTCATGTTCAGCCAGTATTCCATCTTCCTGAACATGCCCCACGAGCTGCCGAATATGAATCCCCAGAAGGTTACGCTGATTTTCGGCGTGATTTGGGCCCTGGCCTACAGCTTCTACACCCTGTTCAACATACTGTGGAGCTTCGTCCTCGACCATCTGGGCTGGAACGCCTCGATGGTTTTCTATTTCGGCCTGTCCAGCCTCTATCTGCTCGCCCTGGTACGGCTACCCGAAACCTATCGGCCCCAGTAGAATGGGGCCTTTTTAACCAGGAGGAAATTCCATGTATCGAAACAAACTGCCCCTGCTTCTGCTGCTGGCCCTGGGTGCCGGCGCCGCACCGCTGGAAATGGCCCAGTACGGCAAGCCACCGGCCGGCTTCAAGGAGGGCTTCAAGGCTCTGCAGGACGGCCAAAGCATCGTTGAGCTGGTACCCAAGGCCGAAACCGTCGAAAACTGGACGCAGATGATTACGCTCCAGGGCTTCCAGAACGTCAAGCTGGGCGTGGCGGCCTTCCGCAGCAACATGTCCAACGGCTGGCTGAAGAGCTGTCCCGAGGGCGGCGCCATTGCCATTCGCGAGGGCGAGGAAAACGGCTATCCCTACGGCCTCTGGCAGCTGACGTGCCCCAACAATCCCCAGACCGGCAAGCCGGAAAACACCTGGGTTAAGGCCATACAGGGTGAGCAGGGCCTCTACGTCAAGCAGTACGCCTTCCGCTATTCCCCCAGCAAGGAGGAACTGACCGCCGCCATCGTCCAGCTGCGCGATTTTGCCGTCTGCAACAGCAGCGCCGCCCACCCCTGCAACGGCGGGAAGAAGAAAAAGAAAAAGTAGCCAACCCGGCCCAACGGCCCCGCTCCGGCGGGGTTTTTTTGTGGGCCGTCCCAAGGGAAGCGCTTCGTCAGGCCCGCCCCACTAAACCGAAGCGCTTCGGCCAAGGGAAGCGCTTCATTTCAAAAAATGGTTCCGGTGCCGCCGGCCGTTTAACGACTCCGAAGCGCTTCGCCGGGAAAAGTTTCGGGGGAAAGAAGCGCTTCACCTTCATGGAAGGGCGTTGGCCGGCCGGGGGGCTTTTCGACAAGGGGGAAGCGCTTCGGCCCACCGGCCCGGTTGAACCGAAGCGCTTCGGTTTTGAAAGTTCTCTAATCGGCCAGGGCCCCATCAACCGCCGCCAGCGCGTGCAACCGGGTGCTGTCGAACACCGGCAGCGGGCTGTTTTCCTCATTTATCAGCAGGCAAATTTCCGTGCAGCCGAGGATTACCCCCTGGGCGCCCTGGGCCCTGAGGTCGTCGATGACCTGGCGGAAGAATTCGGCCGAACCTGGTTTAATCTCGCCCCGGCACAGCTCGTCGAAGATGATGCGGTTAATTTCCTCCATGGCCATGAAGTCCGGGGTCCAGGCGCCGGCATCGCTACGATAGCGGGGAATGAGGGTGCTGATGCCGTGGCGACCCATGCGCTCGTGGTAGAAGTCATCGATGGTGGAGCAGGTGGCGAGCAGGCCGACCCGTTCCAAGCCCTGGGCCTGAATGGCGGCGGCGGTGGCATCGACCACATCCAGCAGGGGAATGGCTACAGCCGCTTCAACGGCCGGCGCGTTCTTGTGCATGGTGTTGGTGGCGATGAGGAGAAAATCCGCCCCGGCGCCGGCCAGCCGGCGGGCGCTGGCGACCAGACGCTCGGCGGTGGCCTCCCATTGGCCGCTTTTCTGTAGCTGGACGATTTCTGCGAAGTTCAGGCTGTCCAAAATAATCTTGGCGCTGCTGTTGCCGCCGAGGCGCCGGTTTATTTCCCGGTTGATGATTTGGTAATAGAGCACGGTGCTTTCCGGACTCATGCCGCCGATGATGCCGATGGTTTTCATAGTCTTCTCCCGATTATTAAATTATGGAAAGGTTCCCCCTAGATTAGCAGGAAAGGCCCCGGAAAAAGCCCCGCTGTGGGCTTTAGGGAGAAAAGCGGCGGCAGTAATGCAGCACCTTGGCCCGCTCCGCCGGTGGCAGCGCCTCCAGCTGGGCGATGAGGGCGGCCGCGTCGTTCTGGGTGCCGCTGAACAGGGCGCGCACCTGTTCGTCGGCCGGCTGGTTCTTAATTTCCGCCGGCGGCGCCACCTGAAGCAGCTGGCCCTGGTCCATGACGGCGATGCGGTCGGCCAGGCGGAGCGCCTCGTTCATGTCGTGGGTAACGAAGACAATGGTGGTGCCCAGCTTGCGATGAATCAGCGCCACCGTTTCCTGCAGGGACGCCCGCGCCAGCGGGTCCAGGGCGGAAAAGGGCTCGTCCATCAGCAGTATGTCCGGCTTTGCGGCAATGGCGCGGAGTATGCCGACCCGCTGCTGTTCGCCGCCGGACAGTTCCGCCGGGTAACGGTGCTGGTACTGGGCCGGTTCCAGGCCCACCAGTTCCAGCAGTTCCTGCAAACGCGCGCGGCGCGAGCGCCGGCCCCAGCCCAGCAGCTCCGGCATGAGCGTGATGTTTCCCGCCACGGTCATGGTGGGGAACAGGGCGATTTGCTGGAGCACGTAGCCCATGCGGTGGCGCAGCGGACGCAGGGCGTAATCCTTGATGCGGCGGCCGTCGAAGTAGACATCGCCGGCGCTGGGTTCGGTGAGCGCGTTAATCATGCGCAGAGTGGTGGATTTGCCGCTGCCCGAGGCGCCGACGAGCACGAAGAATTCGCCGGGGTAAATGGCCAGATTCAGGTGCTGCACCGCCCGGCTGTCGCCGTAGTGCTTGCTGACGTTTTTAAACTCGATGAGCGGCTTCGGTTCAGTGGCCATAGATATCCTCCACGACGGCAGCGAAAGTTCGGGGCGGCCGGCCCAGCAGCCAGGGCAAATCCGGGGAAACGGCTGCCAGTTCACCCCGGCCGATGGCGGTGTAGGTGGAAACCCAGGCGTCCAGCTGCCAGTCCGGCGTCTCCGGATAGGCGTGGCGGCGGCTGGCGTAGGCCTCCGCCAGCGTTTGATTTTCATAGCGGTAGGGGCGACCACTGACCCTAGTCATAATTTCCGCCACGTCCGCCAGGCTAAGCGCTTCGCCGCCGGTGAAGTTGTAGGTTTGACGGTTATGGCGCTTATCTCCCGTGGCCATGGCGGCGATAAGTTGGGCGGCCCCTTCCGCCACGGCCCGCTGCGAAACCCCGGCAACGCGGCCCGAGCCGGCCGGGCCAGCAATTAATCCGTTTTCATCGGCCAGCTGGGCCAGCAGTTCGCTGTAAAAGTTATCGCGCAGGAAGGTGTAATTCAGGGCGCTGGCCTGAATGGCCGCTTCGGTAACCGCGTGGGTGCGGGCCAGGGTGAAGGTGCTGTGGGGGCTGGCGCCGGCGAAGGACAGATAGACCAGATGACGCACGCCGGCGGCGACCGCCGCTTTCACCAAGGTCAGATGTTCCTGCTCACGGGTTGGACTTTCGGCGGCGGAAACCATAAACAACAGCTCCACACCGGCCAGGGCCTTGGCCGCTAAAGCAAAATCACCGTAGGCGAAGGGCCGCACTTCACAGTTGGCTAGAGCCGGGGCCTTGGCCGGATTGCGCAGGGGCAGAATGAGCCCTAGACCGCGTTCACTTAAATGGTGGGCCACCAGGCCGCCGATGCGGCCGCTGGCGCCGGTAATGGTAATGTTCATGGTGATACTCCCGTTGTGGTTTTAATTAGGCCGTGCTTCTCCAGATAGTCCCGGGCCACCGCCGCCGGCTTTTCACCGCCCACCTTGACCCGGTAATTCATTTCCATCATCTCTGCGGCGCTGATTTTCCCCGCCAGCCGGTTCAGGGCGCTAACAATTTCCGGGTGGGCGGCGGCAAAGCGGGCCCGCAGCAGCGGCGCCCCCTGGTAGCTGGGGAATAGCTGAATATCGTCCGCCAGCACCGTCAGCCGGTACTGGCGCAGGTCGCTGTCGGTGGAATAGGCGTCGATGAGGTCAATTTGCCCGTTGGCCAGGGCTTCGTAGCGCAGGGCCGGCTCCAGGGTGGTCAGCCGGGGGAAATTAAGGCCGTGGGCCCGTAAACCCCGGTAACCGTCGGGCCGGTCGCTGAATTCCAGGGTAAAGCCGGCGCGGACGGAATCCTGCACCTTCCGCAAATCGGAAATTTTCGTCAGCTGGTGCTGCCGGGCGTAGTCGCGGCGCAGAGCCAGGGCGTAGCTGTTCTGGTAACGCATGGGCGGCAGCAGGGTCAGCTGGTACTGCGCCGCCAGCCGGTCGCGGGCGCGGATATAGGTTTCTTCCGGACTAAGGCCCACCGTGCTTTCCCCCGCCGGCCGTTGCACCAGCCCCTCCAGCACGGTGCCGGTGAATTCCGGATAGATGTCGATGGCACCGCTGTTCAACGCGCGGAAGAGAAAATCCGTCTTGCCGAAGTTCGGCTTCAGTTCCACCTTCAGCCCCGGCGCCGCGTCGGCAATCAGCAATTTATACATATTAATGAGAATGTCCGGTTCGCTGCCCAGCTTGCCGGCGATGACCACGGCCGGGGTCGCGGCGGGTCTGAGCAGCGGGCCGGCGGCCAGGGCCAGCAGCGCCACCGCCAGCAACAGCGCGCCCCGGAGCTTTACCCGCTGGAGCCAGCCGATGGCCGCACTCACCAGCAGGGCCAGCAGCGCCGCCAGCAGGGCGCCGGTGAAGGTCATGGCCAGGTTGTGCCGGTCGATGCCGAGGAGAATGAGCTGGCCCAGGCCGCCGGCCCCAATGAGGGCCGCCAGCGTCGCCGTACCGATGATTAACACGGCGGCGGTGCGAATGCCGGCCAGCATCGCCGGCAGTGCCAGGGGCAGTTCGATGCGCCACAGAGCCTGCCAGCGGGACAGGCCGAAGGCAGTGTAGGCCTCCCGAATGGCCGGGTCGATTTGGCTGAGGCCCAGATAGGTGTTCTGGAAGATGGGCAAGAGGGCATAAAGGGTCAGGGCGATGAGCGCCGGCGCCGGGCCAATGCCCACCAGCGGAATGAGCAGGCCGAGCAGGGCCAGGGACGGAATGGTCTGAATGACCGCCGTGGCCTGCAGCAGCGCTTCGGCCCAGCGGCGGCGCGGGGCGAGAGCCACGGCCAGCGGCACGGCCAGGGCCACCGCCGCCAGCAGTGCCAGCAGGGACAGGCGCAGGTGTTCCAGGGTTAGCTGCCACACTTCGGCGGCGGGAGGTAGAGTCATGGCTCACTCCGGTGAAAATTCGGTTCGGCAGTATAACGGGCCGGGGCGTAAGATAGCCCCCTTTCATCAACCCGGAGCATCCATGTCTAGAAAACTTATCCCCGCCCTGCTGGCCGTCGCCCTCACCGCCGGGGCCGCCCCCATCAACGATGAGGAGGCCGCCTTCACCGCTGCCTTCGCCGCTCTGAAAGAACATAAACTTACGGAACTGAAGGAAGAGTGCCTGAGCTTGATTGCCCTTGACCCGAACGAAGACAGCTATCCCATTCAGGTGCGCGAAAAGCACGATGAAAAATGCGGCGGCGACCCGAACACGGCCCCGCTCGTCGCGCATCTGGAAGTGGCCAAGGCCGACGGCCGCGTCAGCGTCTATGACCCGGTCAGCGACGAAAAACGACCGTTGGAATAGCCGTTCCGAACGACCCAACCGAAGCGCTTCCCCCGGGGAGCGCTTCTTTTATGGGGAAGTGCTTCAGCCTGGCCTTAAACCTCCGCCCCGGCCATCAGAAACATCGTGCTGGTGCATGGTGCCTTCACCGACGGTTCCAGCTATGGCCCGGTCATCGAACGGCTGCAATAGCGTGGCTTCAGGGTAACGGCCGTACAGAACCCACTCACCTCCCTGAGCGCCGACGTACGGGCCACCGAGCGCGTTCTCGACCGCCAGGACGGCCCCACGCTGCTGGTTGGCCATTCCTGGGCCGGCGTGCCCATTTCCCAGGCGGGCGAGCACCCTAACGTGGCGGCCCTGGCCTACCTGATGGCGGTGGCGCCCAGGGACGGGGAGTCCGCCGCCGATGCCATGCAACGGGTCGGCGCCGCTCTGGACGGGCTGAAGCCGGACAACAACGGGGAAATCGTTATGCCGCTGGCGGCGTTTAAGCAGGTCATGGGCAGCGATTTGGACGACGCACAGAACGCGCGGCTGGTGGCGGTGCAGAATCCTATGAATGCCAAGGCCTTCGGCGACAAAATCGACCGGGCCGCCTGGCAGGACAAACCCAGCTTCTACCTGCTGGCGGCCAAGGACCAGGCTTTGCCGCTGCCGGTGCAGGAGCAGTTCGCTGAAACCATCCGGGCGAAAACCAAAACCCTGGATTCCGGCCATTTGCCCATGCTGTCCCAGCCGGACACGGTGGCGGACTGGCTGGCCGACATTGCCAGCTCGGCCCAATAGCCGGCCCCGGCCCGGCCGAAGCGAGCCGCAACGCCGCGAAGCAACCGCTCCCTGCTGTTAAAACGGGGGGCGTTTTTTTATGGGCGAAGCGCTTCGGCCGGGGGCGCCCGGGTTGGACTAAGCAAAAGTAGGGAAGCGCTTCGCCGGTTTAAATCGGAATAGTCGGCAGTGCCCGGCCGGCGGCTCCGGGCTAGGAAGCGCTTCCCCTTTTTTGGAGTCGCTGGGAATCTGAACCCCAAAGCCGAAGCGCTTCATTCCACCGGCCCAGACAGAAGGAAGCGCTTCTTCCAGTGCCAACTTTTAAATTACAGGGCCCGACGAGCTTCAATCTCCAAAGCGCTTCCCCGGGACGGATTACTGCCCCCGGGCTGGGGTGACCATTAAAATAGGTTTTTTGGAAAAAAAGCCATGTACTTCAATTCGTTGCGCTGCCACCCGCTCGGTCTGCTGCTGGCCCTGGTCCTCGGCCTGCCCCCGCTGGTTCTGGGATTTTTGCTGCTGAAATTTTCACCCGGCCCCGACGGCCTCGGGAGCCAGGGCGGTCTGGGGCTGGTGCTCTGGGCCAACTATCTGTTCTGGGGGCGGCCGGCGCTGCTGCTCGGGATACTGCTGTGGCGGCTCCAGCTGCGGCGGAATCGGGCTGACCCTGCTAGCCACGACCCTGCTCGGTTTTGCTGCGCCGGTGGCCGTGGGACTGCTGCTCCAGGCCGGCCTGCGTCTGTGGTTGCTGCTGATGGATATCCCCGCGCCCAGCCGCGTCGAGCTGGCCCTTCGGCCCGGAATTTTTAGGGCGGCTGTTGGGCCAGGGTCTTGATGGGGCCGGGGCCGCCCTCCTGCTGGGCCTGGCTAGCCTAGCGAGCCCAGCTCGCCACGATTGAAGGCCTGTACCTTCTCGAGAATTTCCGCGCGGCTGTTCATCACGAAGGGGCCCTGGGCGGCGATGGGCTCGTCGATGGGTACGCCGCTCAGCAGCAGCACCTTGGTGTCTTCCCCATGGGCAGACAGTTCCACTTCTTCACCGGTGGCGCTGTTGCGGGAGGGGGTGGATTTGGCCCTGCGCGTTGGGCCAGTGCTAATTCTCGATGTGGTCGCCCGGCCGCTGGGCACTTTCCATTTTGGCCTCTATGCGGCGCCGGGGCTGCTGGCCGGCGATGCGGTGGAAGCGCTGGCCGTCCTGCCGCTGCTGATTAAGAGCGACGGGCCGCCGCCGCTGCTGCAGCGGGGCCGGGAGCGGCGGGAATTGACGAATCTGCGCCGCGTCGCCGCCAACGATGCTTTCCAGCTGGCGACTTTGGCCCGGGCCGGCCTCGGATTGGCCTTTCTGCCCAATCTGCCCGGATTGACCGCCGGGCTGGAACGGATTTGGCCGGACTGGCAGAGCGCGCCGCTGCCCTTTTCCGCCCTGTACTACAAGAATCGCGGCTACGCCCCGACGGTGCGGGCCTTCATCGACTGGCTGCAAGGTGAGCTGCGGCCGGAGCTGGGCACCGAGGGGGATTTATAAATACAACGGGGCGCTTCTTATGTATGTATTTAGGTTAAAAATACATACATATAAAGCGCCTGTCTGTTTGTATAGGCGAAAAATATGCGCTAGTTCTGCTGGGCCTCATCACATAAACGACTAATGCCTGCACAGAACTTTTGAAAGCTGGGCGATGAATTGCGGGCCGGCTCCAGGTGGGGCGTAATTTTTTCGGCCCATTCATATTTTTGCACTCCCACCCGATGGCTTTTTTTCAGCCCGGCGGCACCTTCCTGGTGAATCAAATCGGCCAGCAGCTCCCAGGTGCCGACAATGCTGTCCGGCTTGTAGGATTTCAGTTTGTACTCGCGCCGTTTGGCCTCGGGGTAGGCCACAAATATGGCCTCCCGATCGCCGAGATACCAGGCTTCCATCTCCTCGATGGCCAGGCGAAACAGCACGGTTAAGGTGAAAGCTCTTTCTTTGGCTATTCTCTGTAGTTCCGCGAGAAACTCCCTGCAATTGCGACTATCCACATCTACCACGACCACTACCGCATCTATATAAGACGTTTGCCCATAACCGCTAAGCAGCTGGGGCAGGCGGTCCAACAGAATCCGCTTGCCGGCATCGGTTTTCGGCTTTAGGTTCTTCGCAATATGACCAATGCCCTTGTAACCATGAACTTTCCACGTATGGAATTCCCCATAGACACCCAACAGCTTGGGCAGCAGAATTTCCAGCATTTTTTTGCCGGAATCATCTTCGACCAGCACTTCAATGTGCATCGTTCCTATCCAGGTAGTCGCTGTACCACAGGCCGCCCAGCTGCAAACCTTCTTCCACCAGGTTATTAACCAGTGTGGATTCCGAGGCGCGGCGAATGGTGGAAAATCCATCGTCGCCCTTCTCCAATATCCACACTTCTTTCGGATTCAGAGCATCAACAAAATAGGGGTGGTGGGTGGTAACAAATATTTGTGGGGCGTTTTTTTCCCCGGTGGCATGGCTGCGAAACTCATTGGCCAGGGTTTCCAGCAGCTTGTGGTAAAGGCCATTTTCCGGTTCCTCAATGCAGATAAATGGCGGCGGCTCCGGGTCTTCCAACAGCAGCAGGTAGGCGAAGATTTTCAGGGTGCCATCGGACATCTGCGGCGCGAAAAATGGCTCCCTGAAGGCGCCGTCGTTGAAGCGCAGCAGCACCCGCTTATCCTCCGTAACCTTGGTGTCAATGTGGCTGATGCCGGGGATTTTTTTAGCAATACGGGCGAGGATTTTCTTGAAGCGCTCCTTGTGTTCCCGCTCCATGTACTGCACCACGTTGCCAATGTTATCGCCGTGAATGTTTAAATGCCGCTGGGCGCCGGCATTGGGTAGGCTGCGCGCCGCGTCCGGATAGAAATAGGACAGATACCAGCTTTTTAGGAAGTTGCAAAAACTCTGAATGCGCGGGTGCTCCTTCAGATTGCCCAGGGTGGCAATGCCCAGTTCGCGTAGATTGGTCAATTCAATGGGGATTTTGGCGTTATCCTCTTCTTCACCTTCCACGGCCTCGGCTCCGCTCCAAACCATTCCTTTTCCTTTATTAAGGTTTAAAAATGGAAAAGGTTTGCCGTGTTTTTGCCCCTTGCGCCGCTGTTTCAGAATCTCTGATTCCACATAGGGCCGACCGCTGCCATCAATATTGATAGCTAGTTCGTAGCTGATGGGGCGGGCGCTAGGAGTTTCGCGATAGTAGATGGCAAATTGAATGGGGTCGGTGGCGTCCTTACTACGTAAACGCTCAAAGCCGCCGCGCTGCTTCATATCGCAGGCGGTTTCCACATCTCGCGCGAGGCAGTCCGCCACGAAGCCAAAGGCATCAAATAAGGAGCTTTTGCCCACACCATTTTTGCCAATAACAACGGTGAACGGGGTAAGCGCTTCAGCATCCTGGCCATAGGATATTTTTCCCAGGGTGATGTCGCGCAGGGCCCGGAAATTCTGAACTCGGAAGCCTTCAATGATTGCCATGCAATTCTCCAAAATTAATGATTCATCAGCTTAACAGGACTTATAAATACAATGGGGCGCCTTGTATAAACCCTATTCCGCCGTCCCATCGACCAACCCCAGAGCCCGGTAGCCGGCCGGCTGCATACGCCCTTCTCGTATCAATTTTTCCACCAGCTGCAGATTGCGCTCGGACCGGGTTTTCTTAGCCTGGCGCGGCGTGAATTTCTGCAGATAGGACTGTTCGTCGTAGCGGCGGCGCTTACTTTCACTCCAACCAAAACACTGACGGATTTAATCCCGCTCTTCACCCTGAACAGCCGCACCCACAGGCCCGCCGCACTTTCCCCGTGGGCCAACAGCCAATCGTGCAGCTCTTCCCTTGAGGGAAAGGTCTGCACTGGCAATTCTTCTTTTCCCATGGCTTTCCTCCAATTACATACAGCAGAAGCGCTTCTATGTTTTTATATCCATAGGTACTTCTAACCCCCGCCGCTGTTTTATATTAAAGCTTGTCAATCATCTGAGAGGTATTGCACATGTCCGAACATCACCCCGTAACTTCCAATGAAATCAAGGGTTTCTTCCCGCCGGGCGTACTCACCAGCCTGGCCCTTATCATTCTCGCCCTCGCCGCCGGCTGGGGCGCCTACCAGTACCTGCCCTACGGCGTCGAAGCGCGCAAGGGCCTGGCGCTGCTAACCTTCGTCGCCGTGCTCTGGTTCTCCGAGGCGGTGCACATCAGCCTGACCGCCCTGATGATTCCCCTGGGCGCCGTGCTGCTGCACATACCGGCAAAATTGGCCGCCGATGGCAGCGTGGAAAAAGTGATGACCATGAAGGACGCCCTCGCCGGCTTCGCCGACCCGATTATTTTCCTGTTCCTCGGCGGCTTCGCCCTGGCCACGGCGCTGCAGGTGCAGAAAATTGATAAGAAGCTAGCCCGGCTCATCATCAGCGGCGCCGGTTCTAACCTGCTCTGGTGCACCCTCGGCCTGAGCCTGATTACGGCGGTGCTGTCCATGTGGATTTCCAACACGGCGACGGCGGCCATGATTCTGCCGCTGGCGGTCGGCCTGCTCGCTTCCGTGGATAAGAACGACCGGGGCACCCGCGTCTATGTGCTGCTGTCGGTGGCCTATTCGGCCAGCATCGGCGGCATGGGCCTAATGCCCGGTTCACCGCCCAACGGCATCGCCGCCAAGGCCCTGGGCATGGACTTCGTCGCCTGGATGAAGGTGGGCCTGCCCATCACCCTGATGCTCATGCCGGCCATGTGGCTAACCCTCTACTTCGTCTGCAAACCGAACTTCAAGCAGAAAATCCAACAGCTGGAGGGCGAGGACATTCCCTGGACCAAGCCGCGGCTGCTCACCCTGCTGGTCTTCATTATTACTGCCCTGGCCTGGTTCTATGGCAATAAGCTTAAAGCGGCGCTGGACATCAGTTCGCCGGACACCTTCGTCGCCCTGGCGGCCATCGTCGCGGTGGTGGTGCTGGGTCTGGCCCGCTGGAAGGACGTAACCAACAACGCCGACTGGGGCGTGCTGCTGCTCTTCGGCGGCGGCATTACCCTGAGCAGTGTGCTGGAGAAATCCGGCGCGTCGCTGGAAATCGGCCAGATGCTGGCCAGCAGCCTGGGTAACGCATCGCCGCTGCTGGTGATTTTCATCGTCGCCACCTTCATCATCTTCCTGACCGAATTCACCAGTAACACGGCGTCGGCGGCGCTGCTGGTGCCGGTATTTGCGGCGGTGGCCGAGCAGATGAACCTGCCCAAGGAAGTGCTGGTGCTGGTCATCGGCATCGGCGCCTCCTGCGCCTTCATGCTGCCGGTGGCGACGCCGCCGAACGCACTGGTCATTGGCACCGGCGAGATTAAGTCGAAGGATATGTTCGTGGCCGGCCTGGTACTGAACTTCGTCAGCATCGTGGTGGTGGCCCTCTTCGCCTACTACTTCATTTTGAAATAACCCCGAGCCCGCTCCGGCGGGCTTTTTTACAAATTAATTAAAAATTAAAGAACAAAGCGTTTATTTAATTTGCGTATATATAACTAAGATATATCCTATAAATTCTATTTCGTATGACATAAAATTCAAAGGGTAAGAAATGAGCCAAAAACATAAAGTATTTTTGAGTTTTCACCATCAAGATGATTACTATCGCCAAAAATTTGAACAATATTTCTCAAATTATCTCGATATTTTTGTTAATAAATCGGTTAAAGATGGGGATATAGATCCTAATAATAAAACTGAAAGTATTCGTCGAATTATTCGTGAAAAATATATTTCTAACACGTCAGTAACAATTGTTCTTATTGGTCAAAATACATGGCAGCGTAAGCATGTAGACTGGGAAATTGCATACAGCTTAACAACATCTAACCTAAATACCCGCTCAGGATTATTAGGCATTTTACTGCCTAGCTATAGGCCAATAATATGTCCGCAAGCAATCTATAGAAAAGTCAAAAATAGGGGGATTTATTATACTCACTGTAATATTCCACCAAGGCTATACGATAATGTAGAAAGCGGCTATGCCGAAATTTATTCTTATCCTCCTTCACCCTATGAATTGGCAAAATGGATTCATGAGGCATTTGAAAGAAAAAAAATCTGTACATATAAAAATAGTCGCGATTTTTTTGTCAAAAATAGAACCAATGACTATTGGCAAGATTAGTTAAAAATATTTTTCTTAATTATTTAAGGAAATGAAATTTAAAATGACTAAGAATAAAGTTAATCAAATTACACCTCCTTTGGCAGTCCATTTTATTTGGCACCCTGACGATAATGAAGATATTCATTCTTTAATAATGCATTTTCGTCGCTATTTAACACGTGATATCGACCGCCCTTTCTCTCGGGAGTTAAATATTCCAACATTTTTATATAGTTCAA
>ERZ773090.258-NODE-258-length-40944-cov-6.83541_pt1 | contig 40944 bp, 19 predicted proteins | sample MGYA00580579_ERZ773090 | MGnify/ENA primary metagenome ERZ773090 (study PRJEB29015, sample SAMEA2738014) | human oral metagenome | biome: human oral; feature: human-associated habitat; material: dental | place: China | collected 2132 ... | reverse complement strand
CTGCTAACTCAATCCTTATCAAAGTTAACCAAATCGGTACTCTTACTGAAACATTCGACGCTATCGAAATGGCGAAAGAAGCTGGTTACACTGCCGTTGTATCACACCGTTCAGGTGAAACTGAAGATTCAACAATCGCTGACATCGCAGTTGCAACTAACGCAGGTCAAATCAAGACTGGTTCACTTTCACGTACAGACCGTATTGCTAAATACAACCAATTGCTTCGTATCGAAGATCAACTTGGTGAAGTTGCTCAATACAAAGGTCTTCAAGCTTTCTATAACTTGAAAAAATAATCTAACAACATATGAGAGGAGCTAGGACTTAGTCCTAGCTTTTTTGGGGTAGAAAGATGAAACAATGGATATTTTTTGATTTAGGATTCCCCCTAATTGATGAGAGGGAGATTTATCATTTTTTCCTAGAAGTAGTGCGTAGGGCTGGTCATGATTTTTCCCTTGAAAAATTAGAGGACAAGATGACAGTTTTTATTTAGGAAAACATAATCAAGAGAACCCTGCGTTTCCTTGTGACTACATGCTTGAAAAAGTGAGTGATTTACTGAAGATTTTATAGCTTTCTTGTATCAAAATCAGTATTTTATGGTATACTAGCAAAGTGGAAGGAGGAGTACAATGGAAGAATTATTAAATCAGGTCTTACTATCACAGGATAGGGAAGTTTTTAATCAGATATTTGACGATTACTATCCCATTGATATTGCTCTTTCTTTGGAGGCCTTGGAGGATGAGGAAGGGAATCTCCTCAAAACCTTTACGGAAATGGCTAGTGATGATCAATTGGTAGAGATTTTAAAAGAAGCCGAGCCGGAGTTGCAACGACAGATTATCCAATCGATTTCTTTCAAACGTACCAGCACTCTTTTTTATCTTATGCCAGATGATGATGTGGTAGATATTTTGGGTTACTTGAGTGTGGACTTGCGTAAGCAATACTTAAGTATGATGAAAAATGCCAGTCAAGAGAATTTGAAAGCTATGTTGGCTTACGATCCTCAGACAGCTGGTGGTCTGATGACGAAAGAATTCATTACCTTAAATGAAAATCTGACCGTCTCAGCAACTCTCAATAAATTGAGAGAAATTTCGCCCAATACAGAAGTTATTGATACCTTATTTATTAGAAATGTGCATCATTCGCTAGTTGGCTGGATTGATATCCGTGATTTGTTTATTCATGATGCGGAGATGAAACTCAGCGAATTTATGAACACTCAGTTAGTGACTGTGACGCCAGAGGTTGACCAAGAAGAGGTAGCCCAGCTTTCTGCCAAATATAATTTATCTGTCGTACCGGTCGTCAATCATCGGCAGGTATTGCTAGGAATCATCACAATTGATGATATCGTCGATGTTTTGCAAGAAGAGTATCAAGAAGATATCTTGCGGATGGGTGGTGTCCAAGAAAGTGAAGAAATTGGAGGACCTTTCAAAGAATCACTCAAGAAACGCTTACCTTGGTTGATGATTAACCTAGTGACAGCCTTTCTAGCTTCTGCGACAGTAGCACTTTTTGATGATACGATTTCAAAAGTTGTAGCATTAGCAGCGATTAGTCCTATTATCACAGGAATGGGCGGAAATTCTGCCTCTCAGACACTTGCTTTGGTTATCCAGGGAATTGCCTTGGGGAAACTCGATCTGAAAGAAGATCGGAATTTAGTATTCAAAGAAATCGTGCTAGCTTTGGTTAATGGTTTCTTTACTGGCTTGATTGCAGCGATTGTCATGTTTGTCTTCTATCAAAATTTCTATCTGTCTGTTATTGTTGTATTGGCTATGATGATCAATCTAGCATGTGGTGCTCTATTTGGTTACTTTGTACCGCTGATTATCAAGACCCTGCATCAGGATCCGGCTCTAGCCTCGACCATTTTCATTACCACGGCAACAGATGTGTTGGGTTATCTAGCTTTTCTAGGCTTAGCACAAATTTTCTTACCATTGATTTTATAAAAAAGAAAACACAAAAAACGCTTGATTTTTCAAGCGTTTTTGTTATGTTTACTTAGAACAAACCTTTAATTTTATCAATCGCGCCGCTAGCCATTTCATTTCCAGCTACTAATTTTTTGGCTTGATCAAGGTATTCACCGAGTTTGTCTTTGTTTTCTTCAATAAATTTTTTGGCGCCATCAAAGTCTTTCTTTTCAATCATTTCTTTTACTTGGTTAAATAAATCTACTGGGTTCATGGTGGTTGCTCCTTGGTAATTTTTATACTATTTAATCAAATTTCTAATAGAAAGACAAGAATTCTGCTTACTTAAAGGTCACACAAACAGCTTCGGGAACGTAGAAATCGTGGGAGATTTCTGTTAATTTTCCGCTCTCTGCATCGCGTTTGAAAATAGTTGCATTATCAGAGTCTTGATGGACAGCGATGATATGGTTTTGATCCGGTGTGATGTTGAAATCCCGTGGATTTTGACCATTGGTAGGTGCAATCTGGATTAAGTCCAAACTGCCGTCAGCTAAGATTTTGTAAACGGCAAGAGAGTCATGGCCGCGGTTGGAACCGTAGAGGAACTTGCCATCAGCAGACAGGCGGATAGCAGCAGTTCCATTGGCACCTTCAAAGTCCTCTGGCAAGGTGGAGATAGTTTGCAGGTGTTCAAAATGGCCGACTCCATCGTAAATTAGGACTTCAATAGTAGAATTAAGCTCACAGATCAAATAGGCGATTTTATAATGATGGTGGAAAACGATATGGCGGGCACCAGCTCCAGCGGCACACTTGTAGGTGTTCAGAGGAGCGATCTTTCCATCTTCAGCAACATCATAGGTGGTGACTTCATCAGTTCCCAAATCGCAGGTGATCAGATATTGATCTGGTGTAAGGTCTGCGTAGTGGACGTGAGCAGAGGCCTGATTGGCGTGTGGTCCTTGACCTTGATGGATAGCTGAGTCAGCAAGGTCAAGTCTGCCATCAGCTAGGCGTCTGTAAACCAAGACTTGTCCCTTATGATAATTGGCTCCGTAAACCAAGTCACGATCCTCGTCGACTGCGACATAGCAAAGCGGAGCCCCTTCTTCAACGACATGGTTGAGGAGCTGACCTGCCTGGTCAAAGGCTGCAATCCCCCCCTGTCCGTCCTTTGCTCCAAGAGAATAGAGATGTCCAGCCTTATCAAAGGCTAGGTAGGTTGGACTGGGCTCTTCAGCAACCAAGGTTAAGTTTTCTAAAGTTCCTTTATTAGAATTAAAATCTGCCTTGTAAATTCCCTTGGAATCTCTGCGAGTATAGGTTCCAAAGTAAACTGTTTGTGTCATTCCATTACCTCGTATGTATTTAGATTGATTGCTACTATTATATCATAAAAGCAGATGATAGGTCTTAGAGCGGAGGATTTGCCTGATTTTCAAAAGAATAGTATTGGTTTTGAAAAAACAGATAAAAAACAGATAGTGGGTAGGAAGGGGATAGATAGCTTTGTTAGAATAGAATTGTTCAAAAAAACAATTACTGTCAGGAAGCAACAAACTTCCTGCTTGCTAAACAAAGGAGAAATCAAATGAACGTTAAAAAAATTGCTATGCTCGTTGCTCTTATCGGAATGTCAGGATTCTTTTTAGCCGCATGCGGAAATAAAGAAGCAGATAACTCAGAAATTAAGGATGGAAAACAAGTGGACTTCCAGAAAGATGCTGTTGATAAGAAGACCAAGACAGTCGATGGCAAAGAAGTGACAGAATACACAATGCCTGATGGAAATGTTATTCAAATTCCAGCAGATGGTGAGGAAATTCCAGAAGATGGATCAGGATCTAGCTCAGAAGCAGAATAAAGATTAAAACATGTAGGTTGGAGGCAATATGTTTCGAAGAAAAAAAATGAATCGTAAGACCATTCTATTGGGCAGCACGGTCATTCTTGCTTGTGCTGGGCTGGGAGGCTATCTGTATTTTAGACAGATCAATCAACAACAGGCCATGAAAATGGTAGATAAGACGATTGATTCGCTGACAGTCCAAGAAGCTGTCAATAACAGTAAAAAAACAAGCCTGGTTTTATCTGGGGAAGTAGTTGCCAACAATAGCAGTAAGGTCAAGATTGACCCTTCTAAGGGGGAAGTCAAGGAAGTATTTGTCAAAAATGGCGATACCGTTACACAAGGGCAGCCGCTCTTTTCCTATGTGACAGAGCAGCAATTGACAGCCCAGTCAGCTCAATATGATGCCCAGTCCAAGGCTAATGGCATCACAGCGGCTCAAAACAGCGCTGCGATTAAATGGGAAACCTATAATCGTAAGTTGGCCAGCTTAAACTCACTCAAGGACAAATACAATTCCAGTCAGGATGAGTCACTGCTGGAGCAGATAAAGTCAGCTGAAGATGAGCTGGCTCAGGCGCTGAGCGATGCCAAGACGGCGGATAATGAAGTAACGACAGCTCAGATTGAGGCTGAAAAGGCTCAGGTGACAGCTCAGACAGAATCAGACCGGATGAAGTATGATACTGTGACTGCAGATACAGCAGGAACGATTACTTCTATGAATGAAGATTTGCCCAATCAGTCCAAGGCCAAAAAGGAAGAAGAAAACTTTATTGAGATTATGGACAAGTCCAAAACTCTGATTAAAGGTACTGTCAGTGAATTTGACCGTGAAAAGCTGAGTGTCGGTCAGAAAGTGGAAGTGGTGGATCGCAAGGATCCTAAGAAGCGATGGAGTGGTACGGTAACTCAGGTCGGCAGTCTGACAGCAGAAAATACTTCCAATAATAATGGTGGGAATAAGCAACAGGAAAATCCCAACCAAGGTAAGTTTCCTTATACTGTAGAGCTGGATCAGGGTGGTGAAATGCCGCTGGTGGGCTCCCATTCCTATGTCAACATCGTGGAGAATGCTCCCGAGGCTGGAAAGGTAGTTGTCAATAAGGCCTATACTTTCAGTAAAAATGGCAAGACCTATGTCTGGAAAGTAGAGGGCAAGACTCTGAAAATGCATGAAGTCAAGACCAAGAAAATTTCTGACAGTTTGGTGGAGATTACAGAAGGTTTGACTATGCAGGATACCATTTCAACACCGAGAGTAGGTATGGAAGAAGGGATGGAGGTAGGACAGCATGTTAAAGCTTAAGGATATCCACAAATCTTATCAGCAGGGCAGTCAGGAATTTCCAATTTTAAAAGGAATTGATCTGCATGTGAAAGAGGGGGATTTTCTGGCTATCATGGGACCGTCTGGATCTGGTAAGTCCACTCTGATGAACATTATCGGCTGTCTGGATAAGGCAAGTTCAGGGACTTATCATATTGAAGGGACCGATGTGTCTGAGCTGTCTGACAATCAGCTGTCCGATCTGCGCAATCAGAAGATTGGCTTTGTTTTTCAAAATTTTAACCTTATGCCCAAGCTGACGGCCTGTCAAAATGTAGAACTGCCTCTGACTTACATGAAAATTCCTAAAAAAGAGAGACGGGAGCGGGCTCTAGAAATGCTGCGCTTGGTCGGATTGGAAGAAAGAAGTGATTTCAAGCCTATGGAGCTGTCTGGTGGTCAAAAGCAGCGGGTAGCCATTGCGCGAGCCTTGGTAACCAATCCCAGCTTCATCCTTGGTGACGAACCAACGGGGGCCCTGGATACCAAGACCAGTGTGCAGATTATGGACCTTTTCAAGCAGTTTAATGATGAGGGAAAGACCATTGTCATCATTACCCATGAGCCGGAAGTAGCTCAACTCTGCAAGCAGACGGTTATCCTGCGGGACGGTAATATAGAGAGCAAAGCGATAGGATAGAAAGGAAGCTGTATGGAAGATATTTTTGTAGCTCTGAATTCAATCTTGTCGCATAAAATGCGCTCTATGCTGACCATGTTGGGGATTATCATCGGGATAGGCGCTATCATTGCTATCTTTTCTATTATTGAGGGAAATACGGAAAATACCAAGCGTCAGCTCATTGGCGGCAACAATAACACAATCAAGGTCGTCTATGACAAGAAAAGCGCCATCGATCCAACCATTCCAGAGAAATCTCAAGCTCAGAAACCTTCTTATATTCCCTTTATGGGGGAGGATGTATTAAGCAAGATTAAGGAAATTTCTGGGGTCAAGAATGCTCTGCTGACCTATGGTACAGATGAAAAGATCTACTACCTAAGCCAAAAGTCGTCTGGGAAGATTCAGGCAGTTTCGCAGACAGCCGCTGACATCAAGCAGCAACGTCTGCTGGAAGGTGAAGGATTTGACTCAGAAGCCTTTAAAAATCAAGAGCAGGTGACCTATCTGGAAAAGTCGCTTTATGATAGTCTTTTTCCAAAGGGTGATGGTATCGGAAAATATGTTGAAGTCTTAGGAAATCCCTTTAAGGTTATTGGCGTATTTGAGTCCACAGAGCAGAGTGGCTTAACAGCTGGTGCGGAAAAGGTGGCCTATATTCCCCTGCAACAGTGGCATCGGATTTTTGATACCATTAATGTCAGTCCTGAAGTGACTGTCCAAACCCACAAGGCCGATGATTTGAAGAAGGTGGCCAAGAAAGTCAGTGATTATCTCAATGAGCAGATGCCACCATCAGACTATATGTTTGGTGTGCTAAACCTGCAAGAATTTGAACGGCAGCTGGATAATCTCAACAAGTCTAACTTCGTCTTGCTAGCAGGTATTGCCAGCATCTCTCTCTTAGTCGGAGGTATCGGTGTTATGAATATCATGCTGGTTTCAGTGACAGAGCGGACTCGTGAAATCGGAATTAAAAAGGCTCTGGGAGCTAGACGGAAGATCATTCTCAAGCAGTTCCTGATTGAGGCAGTTATCCTAACTCTGATGGGAGGGATTATTGGCGTGGTGGCTGGTATCGCCTCTGGCTTTGCCATCACCCAGTCTCTAGCATATCCGTATATTCTATCCCTCTTTTCTGTCTTTGTAAGTTTGCTCTTTTGTTGTATAATAGGAGTAGTATTTGGGCTCCTGCCAGCTGTAAAAGCATCCAAGCTGGATCCAATCGAGGCCCTGCGATTTGAATAGGTAAAGGAGAAAAATCTAAGTATGCACAAGATTCTAGTGGTGGAAGATGATACGACGATTAATCAAGTGATTTGTGAGTTTTTAAAGGAAAGTCAGTATGAGGTAAGGCCAGTATTTGATGGTGGCGATGCTTTGCAGGCTTTTGAAGAAGAGCCCTTTGATCTGGTCATCTTAGACATGATGCTGCCAACCAAGAGCGGTCTGGAAGTACTGAAGGAAATCCGCAAGACTTCTCAGATTCCGGTCATGATTTTGACAGCACTTGATGACGAGTATACCCAGCTGGTCAGCTTTAACCACCTCATCAGTGATTATGTAACCAAGCCTTTTTCACCGCTAATCTTGGTCAAACGGATTGAGAATATTCTGCGCAGAAATACGGTTGCTTCAGAGATTGCTGTTGACGACCTGACGGTTTCTATTGATGACTGCACAGTTTACTGGCAGGGTGAGAAGATGCCTCTGACCAAGAAAGAATATGAAATCTTGCAGACTCTGGCTAAGAGGAAGGGGCATTTGGTGACCCGAGATCAGCTGATGAATACCATTTGGGGCTACAGCGAGCTGGATAGTCGGGTACTGGATAATCATATCAAGAATATCCGCAAAAAGATTCCTGGTGTGCCGCTGAAAACCATTACAGGTATGGGCTACCAGCTTGGAGGAGAAGACAAGTGAAAATTGTCAAAAAGAACTTTCTCTTGACCTCGTCCATCATTTTCGTGGTGGTTACCATCGTTCTAGCCAGTCTTTACTTTGCCATGCCGGTGTATTATCAGCAGGTTAAGAGCGGAGAAGCTCAGCGGGAATTTGACCAAGTTTCCAAGCAAGTCAAGGGAAAGTCCAGTCAGGAAATCGGCGAGCTGTTGAGTGATTATAGTAAAAAGAGCAATCTGATTTGGTTTACCTTGCTGGCGAAAGACAATACTATTCTTTATCCCTCACTCGAAGCTGGCGATGAAAGTTCTCTGCAGCTGACTATCGTCCCAACGATTGCCAACAGCGACTATGAGAGCAAGAGTTTATCAGAAAGTTTTCGGACTTCAGATGGTAAAGAAGTTGTCCTGAGAGGCGAATATTCCTTACAGCCTGTTTCTGATGCTAGTCGGATTTTGCTCAATCTCTATCCATTTGTCTTGATCATATCTCTGAGTCTGGGCGGTCTGGCTGCCTATCTCTACAGCCGGACTTCCAGTCAGCGGATTAAAGCCATCTCTAAGAGCACCCGTCAAATGACGAGTCTGGCTCCAGATGTGACCTGTCAGGTCAAGGGTCGGGATGAGATTGCCGAACTGGCCCAAGACATCAATCACCTCTATGCTAATCTGCTGACCAGTATTGAGGCTCTGCGCCTAGAAAATGAAAAGGTAGCAGAAAGCGAACGGGAAAAGGCTGAGTTTCTGCGGATGACCTCGCATGAGCTTAAGACGCCCATTACCAGCATGATGGGGATGGTCGATGGCATGATCTATGGAGTAGGAGAGTTCAAGGATCGAGACAAATACCTGCAAAAGTGCCGAGAAATTCTAGAGGAGCAGTCTGAGTTAGTCCAGTCTATCTTAGCCATTTCTAAACTGGAGATGAAGACTGAAACCGAACAAGAAGTCTTTTCACTCAAGCAGGTCTTGGAGGAAAATCTGAGCACCTATCGAGTTTTAGCAGATGTCAGACACTACCATTTTCAGGTTGAGCTGGCAGAAGCGAAGGTCAAGGGGAACCGCACCTATCTGCTCAAGGCTATCAAGAATCTTCTGGACAATGCCTTTCATTATACAGTAGAAGGTGGACAGATTCTACTTAGGCTGGAAGAGCGTAAGCTAGTCATCGAAAATGAAGCAGAACGAGTCTTAAACAAAGACCAAATCCAGCAGATTTTTCAGCCTTTCTACCGGCCAGACTACAGTCGCAATCGCAAGGATGGCGGGACTGGTCTGGGACTCTTTATCGTTCAGCAGATTTTGGACAAGCATGGTCTGCGATATCAGTTTGAAGCCCTTGATGGACGGAAGATGCGCTTTAGCATTTCTCTGCCGGTTGTCGAAAAATAGCCTTGCATTCTAGCTGGCTCTGCAGGAGCCGAAGAGAGAAGTCAGAAGCTGTATTTTGCGAAAAATACAAGTCTTCTGTCCTCTCTCTTTTTTTGCTTTTCCCTATAGCTGAGCTGAGAATTTTTCTCCGAAAAATGTTACAATGAAATGACAAGTTAAAGGAGGAGAATATGGAGCACAAAGAAAAAGATTTTAGCCTATCTTGGTTTTTTAAATGGTTTTTGGATAACAAGGCCATTACAGTATTTCTAGTAACCCTTTTGATGGGACTGAATATTTTTATACTTAGTAAAATCAGTTTTATTTTTAGCCCAGTCATTGAATTTTTGGGAGTAATCATGTTGCCGGTTATTTTAGCTGGCCTGCTTTATTATCTGTTAAATCCCATCGTCGACTGGATGGAAAAGCACAAGATTAATCGACTGGTTGCTATTACCATTGTCTTTGTCTTAATTGCTTTTTTGATTATCTGGGGCTTGGCTGTTGCTATTCCTAGTTTGCAGCATCAGGTCATGGCCTTTGTCAGAAATGTTCCGGCTTATCTGAAGCAGGCTGACAGGTTCATCGACGATGTCGTGACCAAGCATATTTCGGCAGATTTCAAGCCACAGATTGAGGAATATACTAGTAATCTGTCTAGCCAGATTACTGATTGGGCCAGCAATTTTTCATCTAGGGCAGTCAATTGGGCGGGGAACTTAATTAGTACAACTTCGCAGATCATCGTGGCAATTATCATCATGCCATTTATCCTTTTTTATCTGCTGAGAGACGGGAAAAATCTGAAAGGTTATGTGACCCAGTTTCTGCCAACTAAATTCCGAGAATCCTTTGGTCAAGTGATGACGGATATCAACAGCCAGCTGGCCAACTATGTGCGCGGTCAGGTGACGGTTGCTATCATTGTAGCTCTGATGTTTATCGTTTTCTTCAAGATTATTGGCCTTCGCTATGGTGTCACTCTTGGAGTAATTGCGGGCGTTCTCAATCTGGTACCTTATCTGGGCAGCTTTTTGGCCATGCTTCCGGCTCTGGCAATCGGTTTGATTGCTGGCGGTCCGGTGATGTTGGCTAAAGTCATTGTCGTTTTCATCATTGAACAGACTATCGAGGGGCGTTTTGTTTCTCCTCTGGTCTTGGGCAGTCAGCTCAGCATTCATCCGATTACGATTTTATTCGTATTATTGACTTCTGGTACTATGTTTGGCATTTGGGGCGTTTTCCTGGGAATTCCTGCCTATGCTTCAGCCAAGGTTGCAATTGCGGCCATCTTTAAGTGGTATCAGAAAGTAAGTGGACTTTACGAAGCCGATTTTGAACAAGAAGGAGAAATCAGTGAGCAAGAGTAAGCAAATGTTGGCAGCTTTACAGGAGCAGGACCTAGCTCTGGCTGATCGCTATTTCGAGCAAGCCCTGACTGCAGACAGCGAAGAAGAATTATTGGATTTGGCCGATTACTTAGAGAGTATCGGCTTTTTCCCTCAGGCCAAGCGTATTTTTGAAAAGTTGGCTCCTGACTATCCGGCTTCTTATATCAGCTTGGCAGCTATTGCTAGTGATGATGGAGAGTTGGAGCAGGCATTTGCCTATCTGGAGGAGATTCAGCCAGACAGTGACTGGTATGTTGCTGCTCTCTTGGCTAAGGCTGACCTCTATCAGCTAGAGGGGCTGCCTGATGTAGCTCGAGAAAAACTGGCTCAGGCAGCAGAGCTGACTGATGAGCCTTTGGTAACCTTTGGTCTAGCTGAGATAGATTTGGAGCTGGGGGATTTTTCTCAGGCGATTAAGGAGTATGCCCAGCTGGACAATCGTACAATCTTTGAGCAGACAGGCGTTTCGACCTATCAGCGGATTGGGATCTGTTATGCCAGTCTTGGGAAATTTGCAGCTGCGATTGAGTTCTTAGAAAAGGCTGTTGAGCTGGAGTATGATGATACCACAGTTTATGAACTGGCGACTATTTTAGCAGACCAGGAAGAATACCAGAAGGCCAATCTTTATTTCAAGCAGCTGGATACTCTGTCGCCAGATTTTGAAGGCTACGAATATGGCTATGCCCTATCTCTTCATGCGGAGCATCGGACAGCTGAAGCCCTGACTCTTGCTCAGCAGGGCTTGGCTAAGAATCCTTTTGAGACTCGGCTCTTGCTCCTAGCCTCACAGCTTTCTTATGAACTTCATGATGAGAAAGCGGCTGAACATTATCTCTTGCAGGCTCAGGAAGATGCGGATGATTTGGAAGAGATTGCCTTGCGACTGACGACTCTTTATTTGGAGCAGGAGCGCTATGAGGATATTTTAGAATTTGCAGAGCAAGAAGTCGATAATGCCTTGACCAGATGGAATCTGGCGCGTGCTTATCAGGCCTTGGAAAATCTGGAAAAAGCAGAGGAACTCTATAATCAAGTTGCTCGTGAATTGCAAGATAATCCAGAGTTTCTAGAGCAGTATGTCTATCTTTTGCGAGAATTAGGCCGATTTGAAGAAGCTAAAAAGGCTGCTGCTTCTTACTTGAGACTAGTACCTGATGATGCTAGTATGCAGGAACTTTATGAAAGCTTATAAGAGCTGAAGAGGCACTCGCTCAGCCATTTCCCACGATTTATGGTATAATAATTGGCGGTAAAAATTCAGTAAGTACATGTAATAAGGATGAATAAAGCTTAGCTGGATGGGCAATAATATTTTTAGGAAGAGAAAGATTAAGGAAAAAGAATGGCAGAACCAATCAAATTATTTCAATATAATACTTTGGGAGCTTTGATGGCTGGTCTTTACGATGGCAGTATGACTGTTAGAGAGCTGCTGCAGTATGGAGATTTGGGCTTGGGAACGCTGGACTCTATTGATGGTGAGCTCATTATTCTCGATGGTAAGGCTTATCAGGCAAAGGGATCTGGAGAGGTGCCAGAAGTGGTTGAAGTGTCACCGGATATGACAGTACCTTATGCGGCAGTGGTTCCTCACCAAGCGGAAGTCATTTTCCGTCAGCGTTTTGAGATGGATGACAAGGAACTGGAGAAGCGGATTGAGTCTTATTATGATGGGGAAAATCTTTTCCGCTCTATCAAGATTCATGGTGATTTCGCCCGCATGCACGTCCGGATGATTCCCAAGTCTACAACGGAGCGGAAGTTTGCAGAAGTAGCGGTCAATCAGCCTGAGTACTGTAAGGAAAATGTCACAGGCACCATCGTTGGTATCTGGACGCCTGAGATTTTCCACGGGGTCAGTCTGGCAGGCTATCATCTGCATTTTGTATCGGACGATCTGACTTTTGGCGGACATGTTATGGATTTTGTTATCAAAGAAGGTGTCGTCGAGTTGGGTGCTGTAGACCAGCTGGATCAGCGTTTCCCAGTACAAGATCGCAAGTATCTCTTTGCTAAGTTTAACATGGATGAGATGAAAGAAGATATGGAAAAGTCGGAATAAATAGCAGGGGCTAGCATTGTTTGCTGCCCTCTTTTTTGATATAATTGGAAAAAGAATAGAGGAGAAGTGAAGCTATGATTTATTTGGTAAACGCCAGCCCAAATAGGAATGGCAATAGTTTTAAGCTGGGGCACTTTTTTCTGCGAGATAGAGATTATGAGGCTCTTCAATTAGTGGATTACCATATTGAGCAATATGGCCAGTCGGCAGAAAACGATCAGTTCTTTCAAGTCTATGAGCAGCTGAGCCAAGCCGATGTTTTGGTATTTACCAGTCCTATTTATTGGTGGTCTTTTTCAGGCTTGCTAAAAACTCTGTTGGATCGAGTAGCTGATGTGCATGAGCCGCAAGAAGCACTTAAGGGCAAAAAGGTGTTCTTGCTCTTGCAAGGTTCTCAGCCCAGCAAAGAAATTGAAATGCTGGACTACGTAATGAGCCGCTTTTGCCGGAACTGCGGACTCAAATATGAGGGGCTGGCAGTGACCAATCATGAACTAAAAGAAATCGACGGTTGGGAATTAACGTCCCTGAAAGAAAAATTAGATAAGGTTTTATCAGAAGGTTAAAAGTGAGAAGATTCGTTTGCGGATCTTCTTTATTTTGCTCTAAAAATGGAGTCTTTTTTTCAGGTGTCTATTTTTGGACACTATGCCCCTCAACTACAGTCATATCCATGGCTAACTAAATATAAATGGTGTATAATACCTATTGCTATTAAATATTAATATAGGAGATTCTATGGGAAAAGAATTATTTAACCCCCATTTAAACAAATTTTCGATTCGAAAATTAAATGTTGGAGTTTGCTCGGTATTATTATCTACCGTTTTCCTTTTAGGTACTGCGGCTGCAGTCAATGCAGATGAAACTGCCAGCGGATCTGTGGATGATAATATCTCACTGCCAGAAAAGCCGACGGACTCTGCTGTCAGTCAGCCAGTAAGTCAGCCTGCTAATGAAAATACAGCAACATCTGCTGTTTCTGAAACAGCTAACTCAGAAGCAAGAGTGGATCAAAATCAGCTGGTAAGCCCAGCTGCAGCTCCAGAGCAAGCGACACCTGAAAAGCCACAAGAAACTAATCGGACAGCTGAAACTTCTAATGAAGCAAGCCCTGCTGAAGCTAGTCGGACTCGCTCTTATTCAGTACAATATACGCCAAAACCAATTTCTGCAGCTATGCCGAGGTCTGATCGTAACGGTCAGCCAATGGAGACAGGAACATCATTTCGTACTACCAGTCCTGCTGGTCAAGCTAGCTCTGCCATACAAGATGCAACACCTAATCCTACAGTTTCTAAACCAACACTGGAAGAATCTGTAAGAAAACGCTCTGATGAATTGATGAAGCAGGTGAACTGGCTGGATTTTGGTGATACTAAATCACTGAGAAATCTAGATAAAGATGGCTCCTTTAAAGTTGGAACGGTATATGAAAAAGAGATTTCGCCGGGCTATGTGGTCAAACTGACCGTGACGGAATTGAAACCTTTCTATGCGACAGAGATCTATCGTGATCGAGTAAAGGGAACTGAGTACGAAAGCAGTTATGATCCCAATGCAAAAAATACTTGGCTTCAATATAACAATAGTAATAATTATGCTTATCAGTATTGGTATGGTGATGATTACCGTCCTAAAATTACTGGTGCTGCTCAGAATCAATATTCAGCTATTAAGTCAGAGGGAATTGATACTAAAGGGCGTAAAACCCAACTGCAGGTTCCTAAAGATGAAGCCAACTATGGCGTGAAGTTCAAAGTTGAAGCTAGATATCGTGGGAAGCCAGTTAAAGCAACAGTTGTCATGGCTGATGGTGAAGAAGCTAATCCGGGTGAGTACGCTATCTTTACAACCAATGGTAAGGGTTGGGAACATTTGGCCGAGTGGAAGCGCACAGTTACAGACGCAAATGGTGTGACTACTGAGATTACAGAAACCTATAAGCCAATGAAGCCTACCACAGAAGGCCAATTTATTGGAGATGACGGTACTGGTGTTCATTGGCAGGCCTATGTCAGTCCTGATCAAAAGACTGGCGGACTGGGAAGCCAAGTATTTGGACCTAACATTTCTAGAAATAATACAATTCCACTTGTAATGACACGTGGTGCATCAGAGGTTGGTATTTACATAGCTTCTTCTGGTCAGCAGGCTGCGATGATTGGTTTTATGGCAATTGATGAAGGCGATGCACCGGATTCTTATGGAAAAGCTATCCATGCTATTTCAAGATACAATGCTGAAACTGGCGGCCAAAATCCACAGCCATTCTTGGGCCGAGTGGAGGCTGATATTGATACCACATCTGGAAATAACTGGAAACATGATGATGAGACAGACTTGGCCGATGAAGGTATTAATCAGCTCTTGTCTGATGATTTAGTCGGGAAAACCAATGGTCTTTTTCCAGTAAACCGTCTGCACGACGGAGATTATTCTCTCCGCATCCATGCTTCAGCTAACGGATACGAAAAAGCCTATGTCCGTGCCTGGATTGACTTCAATAATAATGGTGTCTTTGACGAAGACGAAGCCAGTGAATTTACCGAAGTAACAACTGCGGGAGATTATACTGTCAACTTTAAGAAGAATCCAGCCATGACAAATCCTGAACTTAGCAAGCTGGGAATGCGGGTTCGTATCGCCTTGAACAAGGGAGATATTGAAAAGCCAACTGGAACTGCATTTAGTGGTGAGGTGGAAGACCTAGAAGTTGAACTGACTTATCCACCAAAAGGTGAGAAGAAGGAAAGTACTGGAATCCGTGACCAGAGACAGACAGTCACTCTTCATTTCACTCCTCAGGGGATTGCTCAAAATACTGAAAACAAGAAAGTAGCGATTGACACAACTAAAGCTCCGATTGTATTGGATGCGAGAGGAAATGAACTGACTGCTGATGCAGCAGGCTGGTACAACACTGCTGAAGGACGTTATAAAGTAACTGCAAACGGCGCTGATGTAGATGTGGTATATGAGCCTAAGGCTGGCTTTATCGGCACAGCTCAGGGGATTAATATCCGTCGTTTTGATACTAACGGCGCAAGTACGGATTGGATTGCCAAGAATCAGGCTGAAGCAGCTATCAATGACCAACTCAACACTATGGATGGACGTTATGTACCAACCGTGCTGAATGTTCCTAAGTATGAAACAACAGATGCTCAAGGACTAACGCAAGAAAAGACGCCTGTCTTTAATGATGGAGATGCTGGCAAAACTCCTGCAAGTCCAAGTACAGCAAATCCTGTAAAATTTGTGAAAGCAGATGGCACTGTGACAGACGATACTAGTCTTCCAGCATTATCAAATGGTCAGGAAGTTGGTCGTTTTGAAGTCGAGCCTTCAACAGGTAAGATTACTTTCAAACCAAACAAAAACTTTGTTGGTACTGTTGACCCTGTGTCTGTTCGAATGATTGATGACAAAGGTATTCCGCATCAAGCTGTTTATCAGCCAAAGGTGACTCCTGTTAGACCATCTGCTCAAGGTGCCAGCAGCGAGGGCATTCAAGGTGCAGTTCAGACAGGACAGCTGACCTTCAATCCGGGCAATAATCGTGTACCTATTGATAGCAAGAAGTTGCCAACCTTTGATAATGGCATCCAGACTAAAACAGTTGCTGGTGTTGGGACTTATCAGGTGGATAATCAAGGCCTAGTAACCTTTACTCCACTACCGACTTATACTGGACGTCCAGCACCAGAGACTATCAAGCGAGTAGATGTCAATGGAACAGAAGTAACAGCTACCTATCAGGCTGATGTAAAAGCAGCAGCACCAAGTGCGACGAATGCAGAAACCAGTGGTATACAAGGCCAAGTTCAGCGAGGAAAAGTCAGCTTCACAGAAGGTTCTGCGCAAGTCAACGGTCAAACACAAACGGTGGCCTTTCCAGCTGGCTCAACTCCGCTCTTCGACAATGGTTCGACTGTTAAAGAAGTGCCTACTGTTGGTAAGTTTGAAGTGGATGTGAATGGAAATGTAACCTTTACTCCAGAGAAACGATTTAAAGGTCTTACGCCAGACATTAGGATTACTCGTACAGATACGAATGGCAGCACAGCTACAGCAATCTACAAGGCGACAGTCACTGCTGTAACTCCAACAGGGACAAATATCACCAGCACTGGTAAACAAGGCCGTCCACAGACAGGTAAGCCAACCTTTGTCAGTGGCAACCCAGATGTACCGATGGATAATGATACTCCAGCGACTTTCGATGATGGAAGTAAGCGCAAGGTGGTTCCAAATGTCGGTATCTTTGAAGTGGCACCAGATGGATCTGTCACTTTCACACCGGACAAGCAATATGTTGGCACGCCAGATCCAGTTGTTATTAAGCGAGTAGATAAGAATGACACTCCTGTGACGGCTAAGTACACGCCTACTGTTGAGAAAGTGACCCCAAGAGCAACAGGCGCTCAGACAAAAGGCCCTCAAGGTCAAGTTCAAAAAGGCAAGGTTACTTTTGAACCAGGAAGTCCTCAGGTTGGTTTCCCAGAAAACAGTACGCCAGTCTTTGATACTGGCACGAATGTGAAAGAAATTGCCAAAATCGGTAAGTTCGAAGTGGATGGAGAGGGTAATGTCACCTTTACTCCAGTCAAAACGTTTGTCGGTAAGACACCAGAAATCGAAATTAGCCGCACAGATGTCAACGGAACAGTAGCCAAGGCTAAATATCGGTCGACTGTGACCGCTGTGACTCCAACAGGAACTGGAGATCAGACAGAAGGTCCGCAAGGCCAAGTCCAAAAGGGCCGTGTAACTTTTAAAGCTGGCGATCCAAAAGTAGAATTCCCAGCCAATAGCACGCCAGTCTTTGACACGGGTACGAATGTGAAAGAAATTGCCAAAGTCGGTAAGTTCGAAGTAGATGCGGAGGGCAATGTCACCTTTATGCCAGACAAGCGCTTTGTAGGTGAAACACCAGAAATTAGCATTTCTCGCAAAGATGCAAATGGTATTGCAGCAAAAGTCACTTATATCGCGACAGTTACATCAGTAACTCCAACAGGAACTAATGTGACTAGCACAGGCCCTCAAGGTATTCCGCAAACGGGTACCCCAACTTTCCAAGGTGGTAATCCACTGGTTCCGATTGATGAAGCAGTCGAGCCAACTTTCGAAGATGGCAGTAAGAAAAAGGATATTTCAGGCCAGGGAACTTACACCATCGCACCAGATGGCACAGTGACCTTCACCTCTGAGAAGCAATTCGTAGGCAAACCAGATCCAATCACTGTAAAGCGTGTGGATAAGAACGGTACGTCAGTGACTGCAACTTACAGCCCGGAGTTCACCAAAGTGACTCCAACAGGAACTGGTGATAAGACTGAAGGATTGCAAGGTCAGGTTCAAGAAGGCCATGTTACCTTCACACCAGGTCATGATTCTGTGCCGTTCCCAGCTGAAACAACTCCACTTTTCGACAACGGTATGACTGTTAAAGAGATCCCAACTGTCGGTAAATTTGAAGTGGATGTGAACGGAAAGGTGACTTTCACGCCAGATAAGCAGTTTAAGGGAACCACTCCTGAGCTAACATTGATTCGAGCAGATGTGAATGGCACACCAGTAACAGTCAAATACCAAGCTGTGGTGAAAGAAGTGATTCCAACAGGAACAAATATTACCAGCACTGGTGAGCAAGGCCACCCACAAACAGGCAAGCCAAACTTCGTAAGCGGCACCCCGGGAGTACCACTGGATAATGACACTCCGGCTACTTTCGACGACGGCAGCAAGCGCAAGGTTGTTCCAAATGTCGGTATCTTTGAAGTGGCACCAGATGGTTCTGTCACCTTTACTCCAGATAAGCAATTTGTAGGCACACCAGATCCAGTTGTTGTTAAGCGAGTGGACAAAAATGGCACTCCAGTGACAGCCAAGTATACGCCTACAGTTGAGAAAGTGACTCCAAGAGCGACAGGTGCTCAGACAGAGGGGCTTCAAGGCCAAGTTCAAAAAGGCAAGGTTACTTTTGAAGCGGGAAGTCCGCAAGTCGGCTTCCCAACCGATAGTACACCAGTCTTTGATACCGGCACGAATGTCAAAGAAATTGCCAAAGTTGGTAAGTTCGAGGTTGATGCGGAGGGTAATGTTACCTTCACACCAGTCAAATCGTTTGTCGGTAAGACACCAGAAGTTGAACTTAGCCATACAGATGTCAACGGTACAGCAGCCAAAGCCAACTATCAAGCAACTGTGACAGCTGTTACTCCAACAGGTACTGGTGACAAGACAGAGGGCTTGCAAGGTCAGGTTCAAAAAGGTCACGTCACATTCACGCCAGGCCATGAATTAGTTCCATTCCCAGCAGGTTCGACTCCGCTATTTGGTAACGGAAAAAATATTAAAGAAGTACCAAATATCGGTAAGTTCGAAGTGGATGCAGATGGTATTGTGACCTTCACTCCAGACAAACAGTTCAAAGGTGAAACACCAGAACTAGGAATTATTCGTGTGGATGCCAACGGCACCCCTGTTACAGTTAAGTACCAAGCGGTAGTGAAAGAAGCAACTCCGACAGGTACTACAGTTATGAGCACCGGTCCACAGGGTATCCCGCAAACAGGCACCCCAACTTTCAAAGCTGCAGATCCACTAGTTCCAATCGATGAAACAGTCGAGCCAACTTTCGACAATGGCAGTAAGAAGAAGGTTATTCCAGGTCAGGGAACATACACCATCACTCCAGATGGCGTAGTGACCTTCACGCCAGACAAGCAATTCGTAGGCAAGCCAGATCCAATCTCTGTGAAACGTGTGGATAAGAATGGAACCCCAGTGACTGCGACTTACAGTCCAGAGTTCACTAAAGTAACTCCAACAGGAACTAACGTGACGAGCACCGGTCCTCAAGGCCTTCCTCAAACTGGCACTCCGACCTTCAAAGGTGCGGACCCACTAGTTCCGATTGATGAGACTGTTGAGCCAACCTTTGCAGATGGAAGCAAGAAGAAGACTATTCCAGGTCAAGGAACCTACATTCTCGCTCCAGATGGTATAGTGACCTTCACCCCAGAGAAGCAATTTGTAGGCAAACCAGATCCAGTGACAGTAAAACGTGTTGATAAGAATGGTACGCCGGTGACGGCAACTTACAGCCCAGAGTTTACAAAGGTAACTCCAACAGGTACTGGTGATAAGACTGAAGGATTACAAGGTCAGGTTCAAGAAGGCCATGTTACCTTCACACCAGGTCATGATTCTGTTCCGTTCCCAGCTGGTTCGACTCCGCTGTTTGATAACAATTCAACAGTTAAAGAAGTGCCGAATGTTGGTAAGTTCGAAGTGGATGCGGACGGTAAGGTTACTTTCACTCCAGACAAACAATTCAAGGGTGAAACGCCAGAACTTGAATTGACTCGCACTGATGTCAATGGTACCCCTGTTACAGTTAAGTACCAAGCGGTAGTGAAAGAAGTCACTCCAACAGCTACCACCTCAACCAGCACTGGCCCACAAGGAAAACCACAAACTGGTAAACCAAACTTTGTCGGTGGCGACCCGAATGTACCACTGGATGATGACACTCCAGCGACTTTCGAAGACGGAAGCAAACGCAAGGAAGTTCCAAATGTTGGTACTTTTGAAGTAGCACCAGATGGATCTGTCACCTTTACACCTGACAAGCAATTTGTAGGTACACCAGACCCAGTTGTTGTTAAGCGTGTAGATAAGAATGGTACGCCAGTGATAGCTAAGTACACACCAACTGTTGAAAAAGTCACTCTGACGGCGAAAGGTGCTCAGACAGAGGGGCTTCAAGGCCAAGTTCAAAAAGGTAAGATTACTTTTGAAGCAGGAAGTCCACAAGTAGGTTTCCCTGAGAATAGCACGCCAGTCTTTGATACCGGTACTAATCTGAAAGAAATTGCCAAAGTTGGTAAGTTCGAAGTAGACGGAGAGGGTAATGTCACCTTTACTCCAGTTAAAACGTTTGTTGGTAAGACACCGGAAATCGAACTCAGCCGCGCTGATGTAAATGGTACAGTAGCTAAGGCTAACTACCAAGCGACTGTGACTGCTGTTACTCCGATAGGTACTGGCACTAAGACAGAAGGTCTGCAAGGCCAAGTCCAAGAAGGGAAAGTAAGCTTCATCCCAGGACATGACTCTGTTCCATTCCCAGCAGGTTCAACTCCACTGTTTGACAATGGTGCAGCTGTTAAGGAAGTTCCAAATGTTGGTAAGTTCGAAGTGGATGCGGACGGCAAGGTTACTTTCACTCCAGATAAGCAATTCAAGGGAGAAACACCAGAACTCGAATTGACTCGCACCGATGCCAATGGTACCCCTGTTACAGTTAAGTACCAAGCAGTAGTGAAAGAGGTAACTCCAACAGCTACCACCTCAACCAGCACTGGCCCACAAGGCCTTCCGCAAACAGGGACTCCAACTTTCAAAGGTGCGGACCCACTAGTTCCGATTGATGAGACTGTTGAGCCAACCTTTGCAGATGGAAGCAAGAAGAAGACCATTCCAGGTCAGGGAACTTACACGATTGCTCCAGATGGGGCAGTGACCTTCACCCCAGAGAAGCAATTCGTAGGCAAGCCAGATCCAATCACTGTGAAACGAGTGGATAAGAATGGTACACCAGTAACAGCGACCTACAGTCCAGAGTTCACCAAGGTAACTCCGACAGGTACTGGCACCAAGACAGAAGGTCTGCAAGGTCAGGTTCAAAAAGGTCAAGTGACTTTCACGCCAGGACATAAATTAGTTCCATTCCCAGCTGGTTCGACTCCACTCTTTGGTAACGGAAAGAATATTAAAGAAGTGCCAAATGTTGGTAAGTTCGAAGTGGATGCAGATAACAAGGTGACCTTCATCCCAATAAAACAATTCAAGGGCGAAACATCAGAACTGGGATTAATTCGTTTAGACGCTAACGGAACTCCTGTTATTGTCAAATATCAAGCAATAGTGAAAGCAGTAGTCCCAACTGGTAAAAATGCTTCCTCTACAAATATCAAGGGCCATATTCAGACTGGGAAACCTGTCTTCGAGGCAGGTGATCCATTGGTTCCAATTGATGAGTCAGTTGAGCCAAGCTTCGAAGACGGAAGTAAGGAAAAGACCATTCCAGGTCAGGGAACCTACACTATCTCACCAGACGGTACAGTCACTTTCACTCCAGAAGCTGATTTCCTTGGTCAGGGAAGCGGTGTGACCCTTGTCCGTCGTGATAAGAATGGCAGCTCAGTGACGGCTCGCTATATTCCGACCGTAGTTGAACCATCAACTAGCAAGGACAGTGTATCTAGCGGTCGCAAGGGTCAAGCTCAAACAGGCACGCCTACCTTTGAAGGGGCGATTGACCAGGCAGTAGCACCGACCTTTGCGGATGGCAGCACCGAAATGGTTGTCCCAGGTGAGGGAACTTACAGGTTCAATATGCTGGGAGCAGTGACCTTTGTGCCGGAAGCCGACTTTGTCGGAACTGCTCGCGGAGTTGTCGTGAAGCGTTCAGATATTTATGGCAATGCCGTGACGGCTACTTATACCCCAACTGTTTTGGGAAGCACTGATACAGAAGATACCAGCAGCACAGGTCTTAAAGGCCAGCCTCAGACTGGTAAACCTATCTTTGAAGGAGACGTGGATCCAACCGTTCCGCCAACTTTCGAGGATGGCAGCACCGAAAAGGCTGTTCCAGGCCAAGGTACTTACACGATTGCGCCAGATGGCACTGTGACCTTTGTACCGGAAACGGGCTTTGTAGGTCAAGCTGACGGCGTAACAGTGATTCGCAAAGACCGCAATGGTCAGACGATTTCAGCGGTTTACGTTCCGACTGTGACAGAAAAACCTGTTCAGCCAGAGCGGACAATTACACCTGCACCACCGTCTCTTTCTAAGAGTGCGGGTGCAAAATCCCTTCCTAAGACTGGTACAGAAGAAACCTCATACTTGGCAGCAAGCTTACTTGCGGGAGTATCAGGTTTGGGACTGATTGGCTTAGAGAAGAGAAAGAAAAAGTCTGAAGACTAAAAATTAAGAATTTAGGTTTCAGATACTAAATTAAAAGAGGAAAGATTCGTTTATGGATCTTTCCTTTTTAAAAATAGACCTTTTTTAAAAAGTGTCTATTTTTAAATGAAAATTCCATAATTATAGTTATATATATAGCTAAGTAAAAAGGAATAGTGTATAATAAAGCCGTTGTAATTAAATGATTATTTAGGAGATTATTATGGGAAAAGATTTATTTAATCCACACCTGCGTAAGTTTTCGATTCGAAAACTGAACGTCGGTGTTTGTTCTGTGCTCTTATCGACCTTGCTTCTTTTGGGAGCAGCTGCGCAGGTTAGCGCTGATGAGACTGTTTCTTCTGGGACTCAAAACGATGTTTCTGAAATAGGTATAGCTGATTCCTCAGTAAATACTGCAGAGCCGCTAAATTCACCAGCTGAGGAAAGTAATCCTGCCACTATTTCAGCTCAGGCAGAAGATGCATCTGCTGTAACGACAGCAAGGTCTTATTCAGATGGCAAGTCAACAAGTGAGCAGCCGGCAGCAGAAACTACCTCTGCATCACCTGTTGTTCCCACAGAAGTTAAGTCTGAGGAAAATACCCAACCAGATCCTGCTCAACCAGCAGCAGTCGCAGAGACTCCTCAGCCTAGTCGCTCTCGTCGGGTAAGACGGGATGCGGCACCTACTGGTCTGCGAGATGGTGATCCTAACAACACAATTGAAAAGCCTACTTTGGCTGACTCTGAAAAAAAGAACCCAACGGAGTTGATGAAGCAGATCAACTGGCTGGATCTCGGTGATAGAAGCGCCATCAGAAACTTAGATACGGATGATTCCTTTAAAGTTGGTACTGTCTATGAGAAAGAAATTTCTCCAGGCTATCGTATCAAACTGACAGTGACGGAATTAAAACCCTTCCACTCAACAGAGATTTATCGTGACCGCGTCAAGGGTACTGCGTATGAAAACAGCTATGATCCGAATGCGAAAAATACTTGGTTTAAATATGTAAAAGAAGAATTTCAAAAACAAGAAGTCGAGGGAGATTCAGCTAGACCGAAAATTATAGGAGCGGAACAGAATCAATGGACAGCCGTCCAAGACCAAGGGATTAATACCAATGGTCGAAAGACTCAATTACTAGTCCCTAAAAATGGTGCTAGTTATGGAATAAAATTCAAGGTAGAAGCGACTTACCTTGGAAAACCTGTAAAAGCAACAGTTATCATGTCAGATGGAGAAGAGGCCAACCCAGGGGAGTATGCTATCTTCACGACCAATGGCCAAGGTTGGGAACACTTGGCAGAATGGAAACGCGTTCGGCCAGATGGTGCTGTAATTACGGATACCTATTCCCCAATGAATCCTAATAGATATGGTCAATACATAGGGGATGATGCGACTGTACCTGTCATTGACTGGACTGCTTTTACTAATCCAGATCAAAAAACAGGAGGCTTAGGTTCTCAGGTCTTTGGTCCTAATACTTCTAAAGATCACACAGTTCCGATTGTGATGACACGTGGGGCTTCAGAAGTTGGGATTTATATTGCTTCTTCTGGTCAGCAAGCTGCTATGATTGGTTTTATGGTAGTAGATGAGGGAGATGCACCAGCTTCTTATGGAAATGCTGTTCATGCTATTTCTGGTTATGATGCCAATACAGGTGCAAGAACTCCTCAGCCATTCTTGGGACGAGTTGAAGCTGATATTGATACTACTTCGGGTAATGACTGGAGACATGATGACGATACTGATCACGCAGACGAAGGGGTTGATCAGCTCTTGCCTTCTGATTTGACTGGTAAGACAAATAACCTCTTCCGAGTTAATCGTCTTCAAAATGGTGACTACTCAGTTCGTCTCCAAGCCTCTGCCAATGGCAATAGCAAGGCCTATGTCCGTGCTTGGATTGATTTCAATCAAAATGGCCTTTTTGATGAAAATGAGGCCAGCGAATTTACTGAAGTAACAACGGCTGGTGACTATACCGTTAATTTTAAGAATAATCTAGCGATGACCAATCCTGCAGTTAGCAAGCTGGGAATGCGGGTCCGTATTGCCCTGAATAAGGGAGATATTGAAAAACCTACGGGAACAGCCTTTAGTGGGGAAGTTGAAGACTTAGAAGTCATCTTGACCTATCCACCAAAGGGAGAAAAGAAGGAAAGTACGGGAATAATTGGTCAGCGTCAGAAAGCTACTCTTCAGTTTACACCTCAAGGTATTGATCAAAATGATGAAAGCAAGAAAGCGGCTATTGATACAACTGTAGCACCTCTTGTTTTAGACAATGCTGGCAATACATTAACAGCAGATGGCGATGGTTGGTACAGTACTTCTGAGGGACGATATAAAGTAACAGCCAAGGGTGCAAATGTGGATGTGATATTTGAACCTAGCACTGGCTTTATCGGTACTACTCAAGGAATTAATATCCGCCGAGTTGATACTAATGGTGCAAGTACAAATTGGATTGCGAAGAATAATGGAGAACCTGTTATTAACGATAAGTTGAATAATATGGATGCTCGCTATATTCCGACTGTTTTGAATTTCACAGAACATCGTTCGACGGACGCACAAGGTTTACCTCAAGTGCAAGATATTGTCTTTAATGATGGCGATCCTGCTAAGACACCTGCTCAACCATCTGCAATGAATCCTGTCTCTTTCTTAGATGCTGATGGTAATCGTATTGTTGGAACAAGCGCGAAGGCAACCTCGCAAGGCCAAGAAGTGGGGACCTTTGAATTAGATCCAGCTACTGGGCGAGTGACTTTCACTCCGAATAAGTCATTTGTGGGGACGGTCGACCCTATTAACCTACAATTGCATGATACCGATGGAACAGAGCACCGTGCAACCTATCAACCAACAGTAACGCGTCTTGTTCCAACAGCACAAGGAGCAAACTCTGAAGGTATTCAAGGTGCTGAACAATCTGGTAATTTGATCTTTACGCCAGGTGATAATCGTGTGCCAATTAATGAGGCAGTTGCTCCAACTTTTGATAATGGTCAAACAACTAAGCTTGTTCCGAATGTTGGAACTTATATGGTTGATAACGCAGGTCGTGTAACCTTCCAACCAGTTCCTAGCTATATTGGCCGTCCAAGTGCTGAATCTGTTAAACGTGTTGATGTGAACGGGACTGAAGTAACCGCTACTTATCAAGCTGAAGTTAAGGCAGCAACCCCAACAGGTCAAGATACACAGTCTACTGGTTTACAAGGGAAACTTCAAACGAGCCACCTAAACTTTACTCCAGGTCAAGCAAGTATTAATGGACAGACTGCGACGGTGCCTTTAGCGCCAGAGGGACCTCAATTTGTGGTTAATGGGCAAATTCAACAAGCTAATAGTCTGTCTGTTCATGATGCAAGTGGCAAGCTACAAGGAACTTACACTATTCAAGCTAATGGAGATATTAGTTTCCAACCTGCACCTGATTTCCATGGGACGCCAACTCCTGCGCGTCTTCGTGTAAGGGATAAGAACGGTTCTACAGCTGAAGCAGTTTACCACCCTACAGTGATTCAAGTAATTCCAACTAGCACCGATGCGACTAGCACTGGTCCTCAAGGTATCCCACAATCAGGTACACCTGCTTTCACTCCTGGCGACTCAGCTGTTCCAATTGACATGGATTCTCCAATGACCTTTGAAGACGGTCAGTCTAAGAAGATTGTTCAGGGAGTAGGGCAATACACTATCAACTCAGATGGTACTATTACCTTTACTCCTGAGAAAAAGTATGTTGGTACACCAACACCAGTTACAGTAAAACGTGTTGATAAAAATGGCACGGAAGTGACTGCTACTTACACACCAACTGTGACTAAGGTAACTCCAACTAGCACTAACGCAACCAGCACTGGCCCTCAAGGTCTTCCACAAACTGGCACCCCAATTTTTGCGGGTGGCGACCCACTAGTTCCAATCGATGAAACAGTTGAGCCAACTTTCGAAGGTGGAAGCAAGAAGAAATCCATTCCAGGTCAAGGAACGTACACCATCACTCCAGATGGCTCAGTGACCTTCACTCCAGACAAGCAATTCGTAGGCAAGCCAGATCCAATCACTGTGAAACGTGTTGATAAAAATGGAACCCCGGTAACGGCTACATACACTCCAACCGTTACCAAAGTGACACCAGTAGGTACTAATGCGACGAGCATTGGTCCTCAAGGTGTGCCTCAAACTGCCACCCCAACTTTCCAAGGTGGTGATCCATTGGTTCCGATTGATGAAACAGTTGAGCCAAGCTTCGAAGATGGTAATAAGGAAAAAGTGATTCCAGGTCAAGGAACTTACACTATCACTCCAGATGGTAAAGTGACCTTCACCCCGGACAAGCAGTTTGTAGGGAAGCCAGATCCAGTCACAGTTAAACGTGTTGATAAGAACGGTACTCCAGTCACTGCCACTTACAGTCCAGAGTTCACTAAAGTAACTCCAACTGGTACTGGTGTCAAGACTGAAGGACTTCAAGGTCAAGTCCAAGAAGGAAAAGTGACCTTCACGCCAGGCCATGACTCAGTTCCGTTCCCTGTTGGTTCAACTCCGCTGTTTGACAATGGTGCTGCAGTTAAAGAAGTGACGAATATTGGTAAATTTGAAGTGGATGCCAATGGCAAGGTAACCTTTACCCCAGATAAACAGTTCAAGGGTGAAACACCAGAACTCGAATTGACTCGTACGGATGCCAATGGCACCGCTGTTACCGTCAAGTACCAAGCAGCAGTGAAAGAAGTGATTCCTACAGCTACCAATGCGACCAGCACCGGCCCACAGGGTATCCCGCAAACAGGTACCCCAACTTTCCAAGGTGGCGATTCCCTGGTTTCAATCGATGAAACAGTTGAACCAACCTTCGAAGATGGCAGCAAAGAGAAGTCTATTCCAGGTCAAGGAACTTACACTATTGCGCTAGACGGTAAGGTGACCTTCACTCCAGACAAGCAGTTTGTCGGAAACCCAGATCCAGTCACAGTCAAACGTGTCGATAAGAATGGCACACCAGTGACTGCGACTTATACCCCAACAGTAACCAAGGTAACTCCTACAGGAACTGGTGCAACCAGCACTGGCCCACAAGGCGTGCCTCAAACCGGTACCCCAAACTTTTCGGGCGGTGATCCACTGGTTCCAATCGATGACACAGTCGAGCTTACCTTCGCAGATGGAAGTAAAGAAAAGACTATTCCAGGTCAAGGAACCTACACGATTGCCCCAGATGGGGCAGTGACCTTTACGCCAGACAAGCAATTCGTAGGGAAGCCAGACCCAATCACTGTGAAACGTGTGGACAAGAATGGTACTCCAGTGACGGCTACCTACAGTCCAGAGTTCACCAAGGTAACTCCAACCGGTAAAGATGCTTCCTCTACGAATATCAAGGGTCATGTTCAAACCGGCAAACCTGTCTTCGAAGCAGGTAATCCATTGGTGCCAATTGATGAGACGATTGCATCAAGCTTCGAAGATGGAAGCAAGGAAAAGACCATTCCAGGTCAGGGAACATACATCATCGCACCAGACGGCACAGTCACCTTCACTCCAGAAGTTGATTTCCTCGGTCAGGGAAGCGGTGTGACCCTTGTCCGTCATGATAAGAACGGTACATCAGTGACGGCTCGTTATATTCCAACCGTGGTTGCACCATCAACCAGTCAGGACAGTGTGTCCAGCGGTCGCAAAGGCCAAGCTCAAACGGGCACGCCAACCTTTGAAGGGGCGATTGACCAAGCGGTAGCACCGACCTTTGCGGATGGCAGCACAGAAATGGTTGTCCCAGGAGAAGGAACTTATCGTTTCAATATGCTAGGAGCAGTGACCTTTGTGCCAGAAGCCGACTTTGTTGGAACTGCTCGCGGAGTCGTCGTGAAACGTCTCGATATTTATGGCAATGCCGTGACGGCTACCTATACCCCAACTGTTTTGGGAAGTACTGATACAGAAGATATCAGCAGCACGGGTCTTAAAGGCCAGCCTCAGACTGGTAAACCTATCTTTGAAGGAGACGTGGATCCAACCGTTCCGCCAACTTTCGAAGACGGTAGCACAGAAAAAGTTGTTCCAGGTCAAGGTACTTACACGATTGCGCCAGATGGTACTGTGACCTTTGTACCGGAAACGGGCTTTGTTGGTCAGGCTGACGGTGTGACAGTGATTCGCAAAGACCGCAATGGTCAGACGATTTCAGCGGTTTACATTCCGACTGTGACAGAAGATCCTGTTCAGCCAGAGCGGACGATTACGCCTGCACCACCTTCTCTTTCCAAGAATGAGGGTGCAAAAGCTCTTCCTAAGACTGGTACAGAAGAAACCTCATACTTAGCTGCAAGCTTACTTGCGGGAGTATCAGGTTTAGGACTGATTGGCTTAGCGAAGAGGAAAAAAAGTCTGAAGACTAAAATTTAAGAATTTGGGTTTCTTAGATACTAAAATAAAAGGGAAAAGATTCGTTAGTGAATCTTTTTTCTTTATATCCAAAGAGAAAAACTCTTAAAAACTTCATAATAATAGCATTTCTAAAATACTAAATATTAAAGTAGAATCTGAAATATTCCCAGATTTATTTAATTTATAAGGATTTTTTTTATGGTCTATTTTTTCTTTTGTTTTTAAAAAATAGACTAGAAAACACTTTATGTCTATTTTTTTGAAAAATTTATATAATTATAGTTATTTATATAGCTAAGTAAAAAGGAATGTTGTATAATAAAACTATTGTAACTAGATGATAATTTAGGAGATTATTATGGGAAAAGATTTATTTAATCCGCACCTGCGTAAGTTTTCGATTCGAAAACTAAACGTCGGTGTTTGTTCTGTGCTCTTGTCAACCCTGCTTCTTTTGGGAGCAGCGGCACAAGTTAGTGCTGACGAAGCTAGTGATTCTGGTGTCCAAAACGAAGTTTCGCAAACAGGAATAGCCGAATCATCAGTGAATTCTGCTGAAACTGTTGCTTCTGAACATTTACAAGCAAAAGGAAGTTCAGCACTTGCTTTTGCTACTGAGATTCCTCAATCAGATGATAATCCTAGTCCCAGAAGCTCAGAGACTGAGAAAGTTGAAGGATCTACTGAATCTACAGCAACTAAATCAGTTGAGAATACTCAACCAATCACTGTTCACCCAGAAATATCTAACGCGGCTGTCGTGGCTGAAAAGTCAGAAGCAATAGCAGATGTATCTCAGCCTAATCGCTCTCGTCGTGTGAGACGGGATGCTACACCTACTGGACAACAGAACAGCGTAACAACTGGAGTTCCGATAGGTACTGGACCAGCTGGGGCAGATGATGCTACCTCTACGCCACGAGTACCTAAACCAAGCTTGGAGGAATCTGTCAAGAAAGATAGTACCCAATTAGCCAAACAGATTACTTGGCTTGATTTTTCGGATACTGCAAGTTGGAAAGGATTGGATTCACGAGGCGGACTCCAAGTAGGAACTACCTTCAAAAAGGAAATTTCACCGGGCTATGAAGTAACCCTGACGGTCACTGAGCTTAAACCTTTTAACTCGACTGAAACTTATAGAAAACGGGTTGAAGGAACACCGACAGCAAATACTTATGACCCAAATGCTCAGAATGGATATTTAAAGTCTGCAGCAAAGTATGGTCAAACGCCTCCTTCGGTGACAGGAGCTATTCAGAATCAATGGACTGCCATCCGTGATCAAGGGTTCAATACGCAAGGACGAAAGACCCAGCTGGTTTACCCTGAGAACTCAACCAACTGGGGAGTAAAATTCCAAATTGAAGCTACCTATCTAGGCAAGCGCGTAGCCCCTACGGTTGTTATGGCTGATGGTGAAGATGCCAACCCAGGTGAATTTGCTATCTTCACTACTAACGGAGAAGGATGGGAATATCTCGGTGAATGGAAGAATAAGAGTACTGCCAAAGAAGCCTATACCGTTATTACCAAGCAAATGTTGGATGATGAAAATGTAAAAAGAAGAGGTCTCTTAATCTTAAGAGATACAAGCGTAGACTGGTATAAGTACCTCAGTCCGGATACAGTGACAGGTGGCTTGGGGACTCAGGTCTTCGGACCAAACCGTTCTAACGAACGGACAGTTCCTGTCGTGATGACGCGTGGGGCCTCTGAAGTAGGTTTCTATGTAGCATCATCTGGGCAACAGGCTATGATGATGGGATTCTTAGTGGTGGATGGCAGTGATGCGCCAGCGACTTATGGCGAAGCCTTCCATACCATTTCAGGTCGTGATTCTCTGACTGGTAAGTTAATTAATCAGCCTTACTTAGGGACTACTCCAGCAGACATTGATGTTGATACAGCTAATAATTGGGTTTTGGATGATAAAAAGGAACACAAGGACGAGGGGGCCAACCAATTACTAGCGGACGATCAATTAAGTACTTCTAATGATTTGCTTGATTTAGACAAAGCAAAAAATGGAACTTACACAATTAAAATCAAAGCTAACCCAAATGGCAATGCTAAATCTTATGTCAAGGCATGGATAGACTTCAACAATGATGGAGTCTTCAATGAAAGCGAAGGTAGCAACCTACAAGAGATTACAGCTGCTGGTGACTATACCTTGACCTTCAATGCCAACCCCAATATTAGTGGCGGTCAAGTGGACAAATTGGGTATGCGTTTCCGAATTGCGACTAATAAAGGCGATATTGAGCAACCATCCGGTATTGCCTTTAGTGGTGAAGTAGAAGATATGCTCTTGCACCGCATTTATCCTCCAAAGGGGGAGAAGCAGACTACAGACGGCTTTACAGGCGAGACTCAAACTGCTGTCCTTCACTTCACACCTAAAGGAACGGATCGCTCAGACGACAGTGTCAATGCAGTTATGAGCACCCAAGCGCCTCAAGTCTTAGACAATCAGGGCAATGTTTTGCAGTCAGCGGATGGCATGACTTATATTCGTCCAGAAGGGACCTATGTAGTGACCAACAATGACAATGACGTGCAAGTTTCCTTCACACCAAATGCTGCCTTTTCTGGAACTGCTGATGGAATTAATATTCGTTGGACTGACAGCAACGGCACCTCGACTGGTTGGACTTCGACAGATGCTTCTGACCCTAATAAGAATGATCAATTGACCACGATGGATGGCCGTTATGTACCAACAGTCCGTAAGATTCCAAACTACGAATCAAATGGTATTCAAGGGTTAGACCAAAACAAAACGCTAGTCTTTAACGATGATGATGCGAATACGACCCCTGTTATGCCAGATGCTACTCATCCTGCCAGCTTTGTGGATGCTAATGGTCAGACAGTAGCAGGCAACACGGTGCCAGCCATGTCCAATGGCCAGCAAGTCGGAACTTATGAATTGGATCTAAATACCGGTCAAGTGACTTTCAAACCTATCAAAACTTTTTATGGCATGCCAGACCCAGTGGTAGTTCAAGTCAGTGATACCGATGGTAAAGCACACCGAGCACGTTATCAACCTAAGGTAACCCAAGTAACACCAAGAAGTACCAATGCTGAATCAACTGGTCTTCAAGGTCAACCGCAAAGTGGCAAGCCAAGCTTCATCCCAGGTGACCAACAAATCCCAATTGACATAAGCAAAGCCATGACTTTTGAAAATGGGACGGACACCTTGGAAGTAGCCAATGAAGGAACTTATACTATCAATTCAGATGATACCATTACCTTCAAGCCGCTTAAGCAATTCACTGGCAAGGCGACACCAGTTACGGTTAAACGCGTCGATGCCAATGGCACAGAAGTGACTGCTACCTATACACCGAACGTGACCAAGGTTACACCAACTAGTAAGCCAGCCACTTCGACAGGTCCTCAAGGAGTTCCACAAACAGGGACGCCAGTCTTCGAGGAAGGTGATTCAGCGGTCCCAATCGATATGACCAAGCCCATGAGCTTTGACGATGGTCAGCCTAAGAAGACAGTTGCTGGCATAGGGGAATACACCATTAATTCAGATGGTTCTATTACCTTTACCCCAGATAAACAATACGTTGGGACCCCAACACCCGTTACTGTCAAACGAGTTGACGAAAATGGCACCGAAGTAACAGCAACCTATACACCAACTGTTACAGAGGTAACTCCGACTGGTACTGGTGATAAGACAGAAGGATTGCAAGGTCAGGTTCAAGAAGGCCGTGTTACCTTTACACCAGGTCATGATTCTGTGCCGTTTCCAGCTGAAACAACTCCACTCTTTGACAATGGTTTGACTGTTAAAGAATTGCCAAATGTCGGTAAGTTTGAAGTGGATGCTAATGGCAAGGTGACTTTCACGCCAGACAAGCAGTTTAAGGGAACCACTCCTGAGCTGACATTGATTCGAGCAGATGCCAATGGCACCCCTGTTACCGTCAAATATCAAGCAGTGGTGAAAGAAGTGGTTCCTACAGGTACCAATGCGACTAGCACTGGTCTTCAAGGTCTACCACAATCAGGTACACTTACTTTCACTCCTGGCGACTCAGCTGTTCCAATTGATACGAATAGTCCAATGACCTTCGAAGATGGTCAGCCTAAGAAGACTGTTCAAGGAGTTGGGGAATATACCATCAACTCGGATGGTTCTATCACCTTTAGACCTGAGAAACAGTATGTTGGTACACCAACACCAGTGACTGTTAAACGTGTAGATGCTAATGGAACGGAAGTTACTGCTACTTACACTCCAACGGTAACACGGGTCACACCAAGAAGCACCAATGCTGAGTCAACAGGCCTGCAAGGACAACCACAAAGCGGCAAGCCGATCTTTACCCCAGGTGACCAAGCAGTCCCAATCGATATGACCAAACCCATGACCTTTGAAAATGGGACTGACACGTTAGTAGTAGCTGATCAAGGAACTTATACTATTAATTCAGATGGTTCCATTACTTTTAAGCCGGAGAAGAAATTTACTGGCAAGGCGACCCCAGTGACGGTCAAACGTGTAGATGCGAATGGAACGGAAGTTATTGCTAGATACACTCCTACTGTTGAAGAAGTTATTCCAAACGCAACTGGCGATCGGACTGAAGGTCCACAAGGATTGGTTCAGAATGGTAAAATTACTTTTGAAGCAGGAAGACCAGAAGTTGGTTTTTCAGCAGACAATCCTCCAGTTTTTGACACTGGTACCAATGTAAAAGAAATTGAAAATGTTGGCAAGTTTGAAGTGGATATTGATGGTAATATTACCTTTACACCGTTTAAGACATTCGTAGGTAAAACACCAGAAATTGAAGTCAGTCGTGCAGATCTCAATGGTACCCTTGCTAAGGCAAAATACCAAGCAACGGTTACAGCTCTAAAGCCAACTGGTGTTGGAAACAAGACAGAAGGCCTGCAAGGTCAGGTTCAAGAAGGTAAAGTGACCTTCACCCCAGGGCACGACTCTGTTCCGTTCCCTGCGAATTCAACACCATTGTTTGATAATAATTCAACAGTGAAAGAAGTACAGAATGTCGGTAAGTTTGAAGTAGATGCAAATGGTAAAGTGACCTTCACGCCAGACAAGCAGTTTAAGGGTGAGACACCGGAACTTGAATTGACTCGCACCGATGCCAATGGCACTCCTGTTACAGTCAAATACCAAGCAGTGGTGAAAGAAGTGGTTCCAAGAGGCACCGATGCGACTAGCACAGGTCCTCAGGGTGTTCCGCAAACAGGTAGACCAAGCTTCCAAGGTGGTGATCCACTTGTTCCGATTGATATGGATTCTCCAATGACATTTGAAGATGGTCAACCTAAGAAGACGGTTCAAGGAGTAGGGGAATATACCATCAACTCAGATGGTACTATCACCTTTACCCCAGACAAACAGTATGTGGGTACCCCAGCTTCAGTTACTGTTAAGCGTGTAGATAAAAACGGAACAGAAGTGACTGCTACCTATACGCCAACGGTAACACGGGTAATGCCTACTAGCACCAATGCTGAATCAACCGGCCTTCAAGGTCAACCGCAAAGTGGCAAGCCAACTTTCAGTCCAGGTGACCAAGCGGTTCCAATCGATATGACCAAGCCAATGACCTTTGAAAATGGGACTGATGCTTTGGTAGTGGCTAATCAAGGAACTTATACCATTAATTCAGATGGTTCCATTACCTTCACTCCAGATAAGCAATTCACTGGCAAGGCGACACCTATTAGGGTTAAACGAGTCGATACTAACGGCACAGAAATAACGGCTACTTATACCCCAGAAGTGACCAAAGTAACCCCAACTGGCACCAATGCTGAATCAACTGGCATTCAAGGTCAACCACAAAAGGGGACGCCTACTTTCACTCCTGGCGACTCAGCTGTTCCAATTGATATGGATTCTCCAATGACCTTCGAAGACGGTCAGTCTAAGAAGATTGTTCAGGGAGTAGGGGAATACACTATCAACTCAGATGGTTCTGTCACCTTTACTCCAGAGAAACAGTATATTGGTACACCAACACCAGTCACTGTGAAACGTGTGGATAAGAATGGTACTGAAGTTACTGCTACTTATACACCGACCGTTACCAAGGTAACTCCAATCAGCACCAATGCGACTAGCACAGGTCCTCAAGGTGTCCCTCAAACCGGCATTCCAACCTTTGCGGGTGGTGATCCACTAGTTCCAATTGATGAAACAGTTGAGCCAACTTTCGGAGATGGAAGTAAGGAGAAGACTATTCCAGGTCAAGGAACATACACGATTGCTCCAGATGGCGCAGTGACTTTCACGCCAGACAAGCAATTTGTAGGTAAACCGAATCCAATCTCTGTAAAACGCATCGATAAGAATGGCACGCCAGTAACTGCAACATACAGTCCAGAGTTCACTAAAGTAACTCCAACTGGTACTGGTGATAAGACAGAAGGCTTGCAAGGTCAGGTTCAAGAAGGTCATGTTATCTTCACTCCAGGCCATGATTCCGTTCCATTCCCAGCGGGCTCAACTCCACTGTTTGATAATGGTTCAGCAGTTAAAGAAGTGCTAAATGTCGGTAAGTTCGAAGTGGACGCAGACGGTAAGGTAACTTTCACACCAGACAAGCAATTCAAGGGGGAAACGCCAGAACTGGAATTGACTCGGACTGATGCGAATGGAACTCCAGTAACCGTCAAATATCAAGCAGCAGTGAAAGAAGTGATTCCAACCAGCACCAATGCAACCAGCACCGGTCCTCAAGGTGTCCCTCAAACTGGCACACCGACCTTCGCAGGCGGCGATCCACTGGTTCCAATTGATGGCTCAGCAGAGCCAACTTTCGAAGATGGAAGTAAGGAGAAGACCTTTCCAGGCCAGGGCACTTACACCATCACTCCAGATGGCGCAGTGACTTTCACGCCAGACAAGCAGTTTGTAGGTAAGCCAGATTCAGTAATTGTGAAACGTGTTGACAAGAACGGCACACCAGTGACAGCGACCTACAGTCCAGAGTTTACGAAAGTGATTCCTACAGGAACTGGTGAGAAGACAGAAGGCCTACAGGGTCAGGTTCAAGAAGGAAAAGTCACCTTCATCCCAGGCCATGACTCTGTTCCATTCCCAGCTGGTTCAACTCCGTTATTTGACAATGGTTCTTCTGTCAAAGAAGTACCGAATGTCGGTAAGTTCGAAGTGGATGCCAATGGCAAGGTAACCTTTACCCCAGATAAACAGTTCAAGGGTGAAACACCAGAACTCGAATTGACTCGTACGGATGCCAATGGCACCGCTGTTACCGTCAAGTACCAAGCGGTAGTGAAAGAAGTGATTCCTACAGCTACCAATGCGACCAGCACTGGCCCACAAGGTCTTCCGCAAACAGGCACTCCAACCTTCAAAGGTGCGGACCCACTAGTTCCAATTGATGAGACTGTTGAGCCAACCTTTGCAGATGGAAGCAAGGAGAAGACCATTTCAGGTCAAGGAACTTACACCATCACTCCGGATGGAGCAGTGACTTTCACCCCAGACAAGCAATTTGTAGGAAAACCCGATCCAATCACTGTGAAACGTGTTGATAAAAACGGCACCCCAGTGACTGCGACTTACAGTCCAGAGTTTGTCAAGGTAAGTCCAACTGGTAAAGATGCGACATCTACGAATATCAAGGGTCATGTTCAAACTGGTACACCTGTCTTCGAAGCAGGTGATCCATTGGTGCCAATTGATGAGACGATTGCACCAACCTTTGCGGACGGCAGCACGGAAAAGGTTGTCCCAGGTGAGGGAACTTATCGTTTCACTATGCTGGGGGCAGTGACCTTTGTGCCGGAAGCTGACTTTGTCGGAACTGCTCGCGGAGTAGAAGTGAAACGTATTGATATTTATGGCAATGCCGTGACGGCTACCTATACCCCAACTGTCTTGGGAAGTACTGATACAGAAGATACCAGCAGCACAGGTCTTAAAGGCCAGCCTCAGACTGGTAAACCTATCTTTGAAGGAGACGTGGATCCAACCGTTCCGCCAACTTTCGAGGATGGCAGCACCGAAAAGGTTGTTCCAGGTCAAGGTACCTACACAATTGCGCCAGATGGCACTGTGACCTTTGTACCGGAAACGGGCTTTGTCGGTCAAGCTGATGGCGTGATAGTGATTCGCAAAGACCGCAATGGCCAGATTATTTCAGCGGTTTACGTTCCGACTGTGACAGAAGATCCTGTTCAGCCGGAGCGGACGATTACACCTGCACCGCCATCACTTTCTAAGAGAGAGGGTACAAAAGCTCTTCCTAAGACTGGCTCAGAAGAAACCTCATACTTAGCTGCAAGCTCACTTGCGGGAGTATCAGGCTTGGGACTGATTGGCTTAGAGAAGAGAAAGAAAAAGTCTGAAGACTAAGGTAAGCTTGAAGAAATTTCCTTCTTGAACAAGAGGAATTTCACGAGAACGCAAAAAAGAGGTAGAACGTAAGTTTTACCTCTTTATTAGTATCACATAATTAGCGTGATAGAGAGAAACAGAATGTTTCCGTTTACTAATGCCTGTCTCGCTGCTAAGAATGACCTATTTTCAAAAAAGACAAGTTTATATCTTCATACTCTTAATCTTTTCTTCATCTGGTGTGACGCGCAGGGTTTTCTGTCCTGTATAGGTTACAAATCCTGGCTTTCCACCGGTTGGTTTGTTGAGTTTTCTAGTCTCAATCATATCTACTTGAACCAGATTAGAGAGTCTGGCCTTGGAGAAGTAGGCCGCCAGCTCGGCAGCGTCAGTCTTGACTTCATCGCTGGGCTGAAGATTGCCTGTGATGACCACATGACTGCCTGGAATATCTTTGGCGTGAAACCAAAGTTCGTCTTTCTTGGCTATCTTAAACGTCAGCTCATCATTTTGTAGATTGTTACGCCCGACTAGGATAATAGTTTGGCCATCTGTTGCCAAATATTTCTCCGGTTTCTGCCTTTTCTGGATTTTCTCTCTCTGGCGTCGGCGGATAAAACCAGTCTGGATTAGTTCCTCCCGAATTTCCGCAATTTCAGTCAGGCTGGCCTGAGCAAGGGCTGTTTCCACGCTCTCTAGGTAGAGAATCGTAGTCCGTGTCTCCTCAATTAAGCTGGTCAGGTGTTTGACAGCCTCCTTGAGCTTCTGGTAGCGTTTAAAATAGCGCTGAGCATTTTGATTGGGGGTTAGGGCTTTGTCGAGCGAGATGAGAATCTTCTCACCTGTGTAGTAATTGTCCAATTCCACCTGTTCCTGGTCGTTGGGCACCTGATGGAGAAAGGTGGTCAAGAGTTCACCTTTTTGACGGAATTCTTCTGCATTCTCCGTTGCTAGGAGCTCTTCCTCTTGCTTGCCCAACTTTTTCCGGTTCTTTTCCAACTCATTTTCTACTCGGCGGATGAGCTCGCTGGCTTGCTGGTTGACCCGATCGCGCTCCGCCTTGTCCTTATAGAAAGTGTCTAAAAGCTCGGATAACGTGGACATTTGAGTCTTGCTGTCGGAAAATAGCAGAGCAGAGAAGGATTTTTCGGTCAGGCTTGGCTGAGTCGGACTGGCAAAGAAGGCTCGGAAAGTTTTGAGCTTGTTAGCTGTCAGACGGCCACTGAGTTCAGTAGCCGTATCCCGACCCAATCCCTGAAAAATTTGCTGCAGGCGTTTGGGCTCTAAGTCTTCAGTATGCAGTATTTCAAAGAGCTTTTCATCGCCTACAGTGAAAGGGTTGAGACTGCCAGTCTGAGGCGGTGCGACATAAGTTGAGCCCGGCAGGATAGTTCGATAGCTATTTTGCGAAAATCCGACGTGTTTGATGGCTTCAATAATTTTCCCGCTAGCCTTATCCAAGAGAATGATATTGCTATGCTTGCCCATGATTTCGATGACTAGAGTCACAGCCACGCTGTCGCCGATTTCGTTCTTATTGGAGACGCTGATTTCCAAAATCCGGTCATTCTCCACTTGCTGGATTGCTTCAATAACAGCGCCCTGCAGGTATTTTCGCATAACCATGATAAAGGTATTGGGAACAGCTGGATTTTCAAACGTGGTATCTGTCAGCTGGACGCGCCCAAAGACCGAGTGAGCTGATAGGAGCAGCTTGCGGCTTTGGCGGTTGCTGCGAATCTGTAAAACCAGCTCTTGTTCAAAGGGCTGATTAATCTTCTGAATACGGCCGCCCAGCAATTCGCGGCGGAGCTCCTCTGTCATGTGGTGTAAAAAAAATCCGTCGAAAGACATCTATATTCTCTCTTTCATAGAAATAACTTCTATCATTATATCATATCACAGAAAATAGACCAGGAAGTTGATGAATATTTCTTGAAAGGGATATAGATATTAAAAGAAATACTCATAATGTACTCTAATTAATTTTTGGACAGTTTTACAGCACTATGAAAATGTAAAGGAATGGGAAAAGAGGAGATTGTGGTATAATGTATATTATTCATAAATAACTTGAAAGCGAGGTATATTATTTGATTTGTACGAGATGTGATGAGTTCAAAATAATTTTAGCAGTGGAAGAGTATATTGTAAGAAGTGCTCCAGAAAAAGGAAATTTTCTCGAAAAACTTTTTGATGAATTATCTCTAAAACAAGAAGTAGAAAGTATATGCCGAAATTGTGGTAATAAAATATCGAAAAGTGAATCCTACTTTGATGATGATGAGTTAATGGAAAGATTGTATCATTTTATTGGAGAGCAACTAACATCTAAAATTGAAGGTTGTCAGTTTTGTTCTGTTCCAGCAGAAAGAAAAGCCGAAATTCGACATGGTGGCCTTTTGGAGAAAGAGGATGATGTTGAGGGTATGATTGATGATTTAGATACCTCAATTGAAGTAGGAGAATTTATCTATGATCAATTTGGTTTAGATTCCATTGATGAAATTGTTAAATCTATGTACTGTCCAAAGTGTTGCTTTGGATCTGGACCTAATTATGATGAAAAAACAAACCATAGTTTTTTTGATGATTTTTCAGAAATATATACACAAGAATCTTTAGACGAATTTGATGAAAGGTTTTATGGAGAAATTGAAGAAATAGAGAAAGAAGTCAGCTTATTGGCAAACGAATTAACAATGGAAGAGTTAGTTGACTTGAAGGATGAATATATACAGAATAAACTTTATGTTTCTCAAAATAAAGCTTTTTTAAAAACTTGAACAAGTTATTAAGTCTTTGTATGAAAATGGAGGTTACTACCCTTTAGCTTCTGGAAGAACAATTTTTAGAACACGAACTATGGATCTTGGATATCAAATTAGCAAATTACCGTCAGATGACAAATTATGGGAGCCTCCATATGGCGTATCAGGGCACGGAAGGTATAATGATATTGGAGTGAGCGTTCTATATTGTGCTAACAACTTAGATGTTCTTCGAGAAGAAGTTCCTTTAGATCAAGGGAAGGAATATGTATATGCTAAATTTATTCTTAGTAAAACTTTAAAAATGTTTCCAATAAATTTTGTTTTTAAGAGAGGAAAAGATAAACAGAGTGATTTTGCTGGACTTATTTCTCAGCCATCAAACTCGGATTCAAAGTCATTTAAGATAGAATATATTATGAGCAACATTGTTGCAGCAATCTGTTTAAAAATAGGATATAACGGAATCGCGTATAAATCTACTAAGTGTCCAGCATCCATAAATTATGCTTTTCTTAGATTTGATAAAGAAAACGAACTTACGATGGTTGAAGTATTTAAATAAAATAGCTTTAATAGAGAACAGTTTGAGATAATTTTAGTTTTATTCTAAAAAATGAAGATGATTCTTTGAATATCAGAATAATTAACAATGTATTATATAATTGGATTTTAATCTTGACATTTTCGTCAGGATACTTTAAAATAGTGTAGATTAGAAAGTAATTTATGACTGTCTTTTAGAGAGCCTGTGGTTGGTGCAAGCAGGCGGTGGGCATGAACGAAATTGGGCTAATTGATAAAATGAATTTGAAACAATAAGAATTCGGTAGGCACACCTTACAGTGCAGCTTGTTTGATGACAAGACAGAGATATGGGGAATATTAGCTATTTTCCATAATTGAGGTGGCACCGCGATTT
>ERZ773090.256-NODE-256-length-41756-cov-6.2668_pt1 | contig 41756 bp, 37 predicted proteins | sample MGYA00580579_ERZ773090 | MGnify/ENA primary metagenome ERZ773090 (study PRJEB29015, sample SAMEA2738014) | human oral metagenome | biome: human oral; feature: human-associated habitat; material: dental | place: China | collected 2132 ... | reverse complement strand
TCTTTAACCGCGGGATGCTCAATGTTGGATACGATGATGTGTTTACCAAAGGGAACTTTTTCAAAAACAACTCCTTTAAGCACCCAGTTGTCCCCTTCTGTCCCTCCGGACGTAAAAAAAATCTCCGAAGAAGACTTGCCTAAAAGCTCTGCTATTTGCCTGCGTGAAGCTTCTAAGAGCCGGGTTGCCTGACTGCCTAAACTATGCAGACTGGATGGATTGCCCCAGATTTTAGAAGCGACCTCTGTGTAAGCGGCCAAAGCCTCAGGATAAGGCTTGGTTGTCGCTGAATTATCTAAATAAATCATGTTCTTTCCTCTAAATTTCAATACTCCTATTGTAACACGAAAGAGAAGCTGAAACAAGAAAGAAAAAGCCCTAAATTCTGTTAGAACTTAGGGATAAATATCACCGGTCATAAAATTCATGCAGCAAGCTAAAGAGTTCCTGTTGTTGAGCTAACAAGCTCTGACCGATGGTAGTAGATTTGATGAGAGTTCGTTCCTCTACATTTTCAATGACTCTCTTCAAGGAAGTTTGAGCAAATGGCGCTTCAACAACCTTTTGGGCATTTTGGAAGGGTTGGTGAGTGACCAGTTGAAAACCGTAAGAATTGTTCAGCAAAGAATATCCTGCTGTTCCCGTCTTTTCTTGATAGGCCTCACACAAACCGCCATCAATAACGAAGAGCAAACCACCACCTCGAATAGGAGATTCTCCCTTGCCTGTCTTAACCGGGGTATGTCCGTTGACCATCCTAGACTCTAGGGAGAAGAGACCAAATTCTTCCAAAATCAGCTGACAGACTTTCTCAGAATTACGATAAGAAAAATAAGAATTTTCCACTTCCTTGTGGGTGTCCTTATCTTCAATGAAATAGCGCTCCAAGGTAGTCATCTTTTCTTTGCCAAACAGGGGCGATAACTTACCTTTCCAGCAATACCAAATCAAGTCAGTCGACAAATCATCGCCCACTTCCTTGTTCTTGGCCGACTGTCGAATATGATACTCAAAGAAATCCAGCAATTCCTTGCCTGAATAATGGGCTTGATTGAGAATGAAAGGCTGGAATTCTCCTGACGGCTCCAGAGGAATGCAGCCGTGAAAAAGCAAGTGATGGTTGTAAATCTTATACATAGAGCCCTTGTTCATCAGAAGACTCATATGCTCAGCCATCTTAAGAGAATTTTGGAATGAGGCCATCATACTGTCTACAGCTTGATTTTCTTCTGGTGTCAAAGCTGACGGATTTTCCGGATTGATAGTTTGGAAGCAGGTGTTAACCAGGGGATGCTTGGTATCGTCAATCGTAACACTTTCTTCCCAATAATCAATCTTGTCCAGCATCACATGGTCCTGCATCTGGAATTCAGGCCGCCGTTTGATTAGTTGATTTTCCAGCTTGAACTGGATAATCGCTAAGGCTTGGTGAACCTTTTCCAGCTGCAGAATTTCCTCATCTGAAAACTCCTGCTCTCTAGCACCAAGAATAGGCCTAAACTTGGGATTAGACTGGTAAGTCTTGTCCGCAAAAAGAGTCAAGGAGCGCAGGTTTAAACCATAATCTTTCTCGATATCCCAGAGATAGCCATAGCGAGCTGCAATGCGCAGCACATTGAGCAAGCAAGCCTTGGAACCAAAAAAGGCTCCCATCCAGATAATGTCGTGATTACCCCACTGAATATCAAGAGAGTGAAAATGCTGCAGTTCATCCATGACCTGAGCACTGCCAGCTCCTCGGTCAAAAATATCTCCAACCACATGCAAATGGTCGATCAACAACTGCCGAATACTTCGAGACAAGCCTAGGATAAAAGGCACAGCTTCCCGCAATTCAATCACATAAGTCAGGATATTCTCAAAATAGGATTTTTTATCCGCCAGAGCCCTGTCACTATAGAGCAACTCCTCGATAATATAGGCATATTGTGGAGGCAAGGCCTTTCTGACCTTGGACCGACTGTATTTGGCACCTGCAAAAGCCAGCAAGTTCAAGAGTTGGGGAATGGTTTCCTGATACCAGTCTTGGCCTTTAGTTTCTTCCCCTAGCACAAGCTCAGGATAGGAAACCAGAGCTGACAAGCGGTCTTTGTGAGCTTCTGACAAGCTGTCCCCAAAACAGTCCTTAATTTTCTCATTGAGGATACCTGCACAGCTTCTCAAAATATAGTCAAAAGCAGCAAACTCACCATGAATGTCACTGATATACAGCTCCGTCCCTTTAGGCAGGTTCAAAATTGCCTCTAGGTTGGTCAGCTCTGTAATGACTTTCTGGCGACTGTCAAATTCTTTCAGTAAAATACGCTTATATTGCTCCATCTTCAGTCCTCACTCTATAACCGCTCTCTCAATCTTCTCTCTTATCTCAATTTCTTCAAATGGTCTTCAATCAAGAAAGCTGTCTCCTCTATTGATTTATCTGTGATATTGATGACATGTGCCCGATACTTTTTAAAGACTTCTTTTGAGTAGTCTAGTTCTTCGTATATCTTTTCCAGATCTGTGTAGCTGGTCGACTGGGTCAATCCCAGAGAATTCAAGCGATTACTGCGTATCTTAGACAGTTTTTCTGGTTCGCATAAGAGGCCGATAATCCTCTCTGGATCAACCTTTTCCAAGACCTGAGGAAGAGGAACTTCTGGAATCAAAGGCAGGTTGGAAACCTTGTAGCCTTTATTAGCCAGATAAATACTGAGTGGCGTTTTGGATGTACGGGAGACGCCCAAGAGCACCAAATCTGAATCTAAAAAACCTTGTGGCGCCTTGCCATCGTCGTATTTGACCGCAAACTCAATAGCGGAAATTTTATTAAAATACTCAGTGTCCAGCCGGTGCAAGGTACCCGGCACCTCTATAGGACTGGTGCCCGTCTTTTCTCTGATAATCTCAAAAAATGGATGCATCAAATCCAGATAAGCAAGGCCATTGGCCTGACTGAACTCTCTAGCTACAGCTGCTAGCTTGCCATCAACCAGAGTGCTAATAACAAGGGCATCGTCCTTGATGGCATCGCGCAGAATATCCAGCAATTCTTCTTCTTTGTTGATAAATGGAAAACGATAGCTGTTATTAAAAATAATATCTGGGTACTGGGCTGTCACTGCAGACAGCAACTTCTGCGAAGTCCCCCCCAAAGAATCTGAAATGCTGTAAACAATAATTTCTTTCTTCATGTTCATTCCTCTTATCTATTTACCTCAGCGCTTCTAGCCTCTTGAATAATATAATCCAGCAGAGCTGACTTGGTCACAGTTCCTAAAATTTTACGCTCGTTATCCTCATCGACTACCGGCAGTGAATCAATCGCAAAATCCTGCAAAACTGCTGCCGCTTCCAAAATGTTCATATCCTTGTAGCAAGTTTTAATATGGGGCATTCGGGTCATGCAGACCGCTACGGGTGTGCTGTCAATGTTAGTATTGAGCGAAGCCCGCAGCAAGTCTTTACGCGACAAAATCCCCAAGAGCAGCTTATGCTCATCAATGACATAGAGAACATCCGCATCATACATAAATAATGTAATAATGGCATCTTGAATAAAAGAATCATGAGATACCAAAACAGGCGAAGTCATAATCTCTGCCACTTCCTTTCGAAAGGTATCGAAAAAGAAAAGCGTCTCTAAATCTGAGCCCGAGTACGTGTAACCAACTTTTGGCGTAGCCTTCAAAATCCCAACCAAGGTCAGAAAAGACAGGTCCGAGCGTAAGGTCGCTCGAGAAATATCCAGTAATTCAGAGATTTTCTCACCACTGAGTGGCTGGTGTTCCTTTACAATTTCTACAATTTTCTTTTGCCGTTCGCTTAATTTCAAATAGGTCTGACTCCTTATTTCTTTATATAGATGATTAGCCGAATTTCGCTTAAAATTTAGGAATTATTGCTCATATTCCATTTTTAAACGTTTAAATAATCATCATTTTGTAACACATTATAACAAAAAAAGAAAAATTGTCAATAAAATAGGATGCTTTTTTCGGTTGACAAATATATGTGATGTATATTACAATGTAGTTGTCCTACAATATGACACATATTTCATAATTTTGGAGGTAAATATGGCGAAATGGATTTACTCCTTCGAGGAAGGATGTGCAGATGACAAAGCTCTGCTTGGCGGAAAAGGAGCCAACCTAGCTGAAATGACCAATTTGGGACTGCCTGTCCCTCCAGGTTTTACTATTACCACAGAAAGCTGTATCGAATATTTAGAAAGTCCTTATTTCTTTGAATCTTCTTTAAAAGAAGATGTTTTGAAAGCGGTTACCGATTTAGAAGAGAAAACCGGTAAATATTTCAGCGGGAACGACTCAGCCCTTCTCTTAGTGTCTGTTCGAAGCGGAGCCAAGTTTTCCATGCCGGGCATGATGGACACTATTCTCAATCTAGGTCTGAATGATTTAAGAACTCAGACTCTGGCTGAGCAGACCAATGCTGACTTTGCCTACAACTGCTACCGCCGTCTGCTGCAAATGTTTGCTGATGTAGTTTATGGTATTTCCAAGGATGAGTTCGATAATCTCTTGGGCTATTTTGAAAAGAATGCTGGGAAACAGGCCAAGGATTTCACACTGGAAGAACATCAGGCATTAGTTGAGCAGTATAAGCAGCTTTATCGCGAGCATCATCAGACCTTCCCTCAAAGCTCTAAAGAACAGCTCTATGCTGCTATCAAGGCAGTCTTCAAGTCTTGGAATAACCCTAGAGCTAAGGTTTACCGCAACTTGAATGATATTCCTCATGATTTGGGAACGGCGGTTAATGTCCAAGCCATGGTTTTCGGAAATAGCGACCAAGCCAGTGGTACAGGGGTTGTCTTTACGAGAAACCCTGCCAGCGGTGAGCATCAGCTATTTGGCGAATTTTTGCTCAATGCACAAGGAGAGGATGTCGTAGCCGGCATTCGGACACCTGAACCTATCGCTGCACTTGAGACAGCTCTCCCTCAGGCCTATGCAGCTTTCCAAGACTATGCTAAGATTCTCGAAAACCACTACAAGGACATGCAAGATATCGAATTTACCATAGAAAAGGGTAAACTCTATATTCTCCAAACTAGAAACGGCAAACGAACAGCCAAGGCTTCTTTGAAAATCGCCTTGGATCTGGTAGATGAGGGCATTATCAGCAAAAAAGAAGCTCTCCAGCGCGTATCTCCTGCTACGATTAGCCAGCTCATCCATCCTGTATTTGAAGAAGAAGCTCTGCAAGATGCTCCTTTCTTGGCTCAAGGACTGCCAGCCAGCCCTGGTGCGGCAACTGGCGAGATTGTCTTTACAGCTGAGCGCGCCAAAGACTACCACTCCTTGGGCAAAAAGGTCATTTTAGTCCGTCAGGAAACATCACCCGAAGACATTGAGGGCATGGTTGTCAGCCAAGCCATCGTAACCAGTCAGGGCGGTATGACCTCTCACGCAGCTGTCGTAGCTCGGGGAATGGGAACCTGCTGTGTGGCTGGCTGTGGAGAGCTAACCATCAGCGAGGACAGCAAAACTGTTTCCTGCGGAAGTCTTGTTTTGACTGAGGGTGATGTCATTTCAGTTGATGGCAGCTCGGGACGCATTTATAGCGGTGATATTCCAACCGTCCTAATCGAAAATGACCAAGAACTTCAGCGCTTGCTTTCATGGGCAGATGATTTCGCACAACTCAAAGTCCGTGCCAACGCAGAGACCGTTCAAGATCTAAAAACAGCTATTAAGTTTGGGGCAAAGGGCATCGGTCTGGCACGTACCGAACACATGTTCTTTGGTCAGGAACGGATTCTAGAAATGCGACGCCTGATTCTGGCTGACAATGAATTAGAAACCAGATCCGCCCTCAAAAAACTGCTGGAGTTCCAAGAAAAAGACTTCTATCAAATGTTCCAAGCAGTTCAGGACAAACCTATGATTATCCGTCTTTTGGATCCGCCCATGCATGAATTTCTACCTAAAGATTCACAGGAAATTAAGGCTTTGGCTGACAAACTACACAAATCACCAGAAAAACTGACTCGCCGCATTGAGCAACTGCAAGAAAGCAATCCAATGCTAGGCCACCGCGGCTGTCGTCTGGGGATTACGCAACCAGAGATTTACAAGATGCAGGTCGAAGCCGTCTTCAAGAGTGCTATCAAGCTGAGTCAGGAAGGATTGACCGTCAAGCCAGAAATCATGATTCCGCTGATTGCGGACAAGGCTGAGCTAGACTCTGTTAAAGCCTTTCTCACCCAACATATCAACAAGCTCTTTAGGCATCAAGGTTATGAACCCTTCCCTTATGAAATCGGCACCATGATTGAACTTCCACGTGCCTGTCTGGTTGCAGACCAGCTGGCTCAGGAAGCAGACTTCTTCAGCTTTGGTACTAACGACCTGACCCAGATGACCTATGGCTTCTCACGGGACGATATTGGAAAATTCATCGGCCGTTATAAGGAGAAAGAAATCCTTCCTTTTGATCCTTTCCAAACTGTAGACCAAGCCGGAGTTGGTGAATTGATGCGGATAGCTATCAGCAAGGGCCGTCAAGTCAAGCCCGACCTTTCAATCGGTATCTGTGGTGAGGTCGGTGGCGATCCTGCTTCCATTCCTTTCTTCCAAGAAATTGGTGTCACCTACGTCTCCTGCTCTCCTTATCGGGTTCCAGCAGCAAGACTAGCTGTCGCTCAAGCGGCACTCCAAGATGAGAAGGCGTAATTACTTTGCTATTCTAGCTCAAGAAGCTGCTCAATCTAAATTTGGGCAGTTTCTTTTCTTGACAGCAATCTTCTGTGTGCGTTTTCATAGATAAAAATTTGATTTTTTTAAGACATTTTCAAATAAAAAACGTATAATGAGAGATGAGACATCAATTGAAATTTTAAAAGGAGATTCTTTCAAGCATGGAAAACTATTCTCGTAGAAATAAAAATAATACAAAATCATCTAAAAAACCAACCAAGCAGCATATTAAAACTGGCCTTTCAGCCTTCCAAAAGACTATTGCAACGATTGCCAGTATCTTGTCCATCATCATTGCCAGCATCACAATCATGAACCTGACCAGTCATAAGGATGAAAAATCAAAATCGGATACCAGCAGCTCCACTGCAACGACTACCATTATCAAGGAAATCGAAAAAGAAACAAGCAGTGCCGCTTCAACGACTGCAACTGATACTGCTGCTTCCAGCAGCGATACAGCAGCGGTTGAGACTAGTGCATCCAGTTCTGCGGCAGATACAGCAGCAGGAGACACTACTACTTCTAGCTCTGCGACAGATACTGCAACCAATACTCAGACAGAAGCTTCAAACTAAAGAAGCAGAAAACGCCCAGCTCATCGAGCTAGGCGTTTTTCTTGTATTCATCAAGTAACCTTATTAGACTATCATTTCCGATACATCTTGACTTGAAGATAGAGGTCGTTGTAAGTTCCGAGCCATTTAGGGCCCAACTGCTCATAAACTTCCAGATGTTTCATCGTTTCCTCAGTCGGATAAAAAGCCTCATCTTCCTGAATTTCCTTAGGCAACATGGCCTTGGCAGGAAGATTTGGTGTCGAATAACCAACATAAAGGGCATTTTTATAAGCATTTTCCGGTCTCAGCATAAAGTTAATAAACTGATAGGCTGCTTTTTTATTTTTGACGGTTTTGGGAATGACAATATTGTCAAACCAAAGATTGCTGGCCTCTGTAGGCACAACATAGCGCAGGTCTTCATTGGCCTCCAGCATCTGCCGAGCCTCGCCAGAAAAGGTCACGCCGATAGCTGCATTGTTCTGAATCATATAACCTTTCATCTCATCAGCCACAATGGCCTTGATATTTGGCGTCAGAGTGTAGAGCTTGTCGACAGCCTCCTGCAGCTGATCTGCATCTTTGGAGTTAAGACTATGACCGTCTGAGTTCAGACCAATTCCCATGACTTCACGGGCTCCATCAATCATCATGATGGAGTTTTTGTATTCAGGACGCCAGAGATCATTCCAATGCTCTGGAGCTTTATCAACCATTTTTTCATTGTAGACAATGCCCAGCGTTCCCCAAAAATAAGGAATCGAGTACTGATTTCCAGGATCGAAAGACTGGTCTAAAAAGTCAGATCCGATATTTTCCAAACCTTTAATCTGGCTATGATCTAGCTTTTCTAACAAGCCTTCCTTCATCATCTTAGCAATCATATATTCACTGGGAATCGCAATGTCGTAGGTTGTGCCGCCCTGCTTCACTTTCGTATACATGGCTTCATTGGAGTCAAAGGTATCGTACTGGATTTGGACACCAGTTTCCTTCGCAAACTCAGTCAGCAGCTCAGGATCGATATAGTCACCCCAGTTGTAAATGACTAGCTTATCGCTCTCCTTGCTCTGCGTCCGACTTTCAATCTGGTAACTAACACCCCACAAGACTAAGATAATCAGCAGAATCCCCGCTAAAAATGAATAGAGCTTTCTCATACGGTCTCCTCCTTCTCACGGGTGATAAAGTAATACCCAATTACCAAAGCAATGCTGAAGAGAAAGACCAAGGCTGACAGGGCATTGATTTCCAGAGAAATTCCCTGACGAGCACGGGAGTAAATCTCAACAGACAGAGTAGAGAAGCCATTGCCTGTAACGAAGAAGGTCACAGCAAAGTCATCAAGTGAGTAGGTAAAAGCCATGAAGTAGCCAGCGATAATGGCTGGAGTCAGATAAGGCAGCATGATTTCTTTCAGCATTTGCAATTGGCTAGCGCCTAGGTCATAAGCAGCCTTAATCATATCATCATTCATTTCCTTCAGACGCGGAAGAATCATCAGCACCACAATCGGAATGGAAAAGGCCACATGGCTAGCCAGCACAGACAGGAAGCCCAGCTGGAATTTCGCAGTGGTAAAGAGAATCAGAAAACTAGCCCCAATCATAACATCCGGTGCCACCATGAGGATATTGTTGATAGACAGAAAGGCATCCTGATATTTCTTGCGGGCTTGATAAATATAGATGGCTCCAAAAGTTCCAATCAGAGTCGCAATCAATGACGACAGGAAAGCCAGAAAGAAAGTCTGAACCAAAATCAGAATCAGCCGCGAATCCTCAAAGAGATTCTGAAAATGGCTGAGACTGAATCCTGTAAAGCGATTCATGTCTTCCCCAGCATTAAAGGCATAAGCAATCAGGTAAAAGATGGGGATGTAGAGCACCAAAAAGACAAAGGCCAGATAGAGATTTGCAATTTTTTTCATCGCCCTCTCCTTTCCTTGGTTGCCCACATAGTAAAGAGCATGGCAACAATCAGTACCACTCCGATAGTGGAGCCCATGCCCCAGTTTTGAGTGGTCAAGAAGTGCTGCTCAATGGCAGTTCCCAGAGTAATCACCCGATTACCCCCGATTAAGCGGGTTAGCATGAAAAGGCTGAGACTGGGGATAAAGACTGACTGCACTCCACTTCTGACACCATTCAAGGACAAAGGGAAAACAACCCGATGGAAAGTCTCCCAGCGATTAGCTCCCAAGTCATAACTGGCATTGATAAGATTAGGATCCAAATCATCCAGAACATTGAAAATGGGCAGAATCATAAAGGGCAGCTCGATGTAGCTGGCTACAAAGATAAATGAAAAGTCCGTAAAGAGAATCTGCTGCGGTCCTACTCCGATAAAAGTCAGAAATTGATTGATTGAGCCATTCTGACCAAAAATACCTATGAAGGCATAGGCTTTGAGCAGGAGATTAATCCAGGTCGGCAGAACAATCAGCATCAGCCAGAGCTGCTTGTGCTTGAGCTGAGTCAAAAAGAATGCGGTCGGATAGGAAATCAGCAGGGTTACAACAGTAATGATCCCTGCATAAAGGACCGAATTCAGACTCATTTTGAGATAGGTCCAGTTCTGTGATGTGAAGTAGGTCTGGTAATTTTCCAGCGTAAACTGCCCTTCAATGTTAAAGAAGGATTTCCAGATAATCATGACAACAGGTGCCAGTACAAAGAGAAAAATCCAGAGCAGGTAGGGTAAGAGAAAGAGATTAGAGGTTGTTTTCTTCATCGCGTTCCTCCTCAATAGCATTGATCAGACCCGCTTCTTGCTCTTCTACTTCAACATATTCTTCGATACGGGCATCGAATTCTTCTTCAGTTTCATTGAGACGCATGATGTGGATATCCTCAGGCTCGAAATGCAGACCAATTTCTTCACCAACAATGGCCTTGCGAGTCGAGTGAATCATCCATTCATTGCCCAGTTCATCATAAGCAATAATCTCATAGTGAACGCCACGGAAAAGCTGGGTATCAACTTTAACCTGTAGCTTACCTTCTTCTGGCAGAGTAATGCGTAAATCCTCCGGCCGAATGACCACCTCTACAGATTCGTTTGGACGCATCCCGCCATCTACTGCTTCAAAGCGCTTGCCGTTAAACTCAACCAGATAGTCTTCAATCATCTTTCCTGGCAGGATGTTGGACTCGCCAATGAAGGTTGCAACAAAATGGTTAATAGGCTCGTCATAAATATCAACAGGCGTTCCCGACTGAACAATCTCGCCATCATTCATAACGAAAATCCAGTCACTCATAGCTAGGGCTTCCTCTTGGTCGTGCGTGACAAAGACAAAGGTAATGCCTAAGCGCTGCTGCAATTCCCGTAGCTCATACTGCATGTCCGTGCGCAGCTTCAAATCCAGAGCAGACAGAGGCTCATCCAGCAAAACGACCCGCGGCTGATTAATGATTGCCCGAGCAATGGCTACACGCTGACGCTGACCGCCCGACAGTTTGCGAATAGAACGGCGCTCAAAGCCTTCCAGCTGAACCATTTTCAGTACTTCAGCAACCCGCTCTTGAATTTCTTTTTTATCAACCTTGCGCAAACGCAGTGGAAAGGCAACATTTTCAAAAACATTCATATGCGGAAACAGTGCATAGGACTGAAAAACCGTGTGGACGTCTCGTTTATTAGTGGGAATATCATTGATGCGAACACCATCAAGAAAAATATCCCCGTCTGTCGCGTCCAAAAGACCGGCAATAATGTTCAGAATCGTTGATTTTCCAGAACCAGAAGACCCCAGCAAAGTATAGAACTTCCCTTCTTCCAGCTCGAAATTAATATCTTTCAGAACGACAGTATTATTATCTTCAAAAACTTTTGAAACGTTTTTAAACTCGATGATTGGTTTTTTCAATTGTCATAAATTCCTTCTTTCTCGTATTAACAGATTAAGGGTTCTGTCAGACCGCTGCTACCTCGTGAGGGCTGTAAAGGCCCTTTATAAATTCCGTGTCGATAGGCTTTCACCCCCTTACTAAGTTGCAGCCAGCTGCAGTTCCTTATCCAGCATACTTCTACTGGAAACCAATCTGTCTTACAGAGATTCACCAATGATGCGGACTTCGCGCTCCAGAGTAATACCTGAATTTTCCCGCACCCTTTCAATCACATGAGCAATAAGATTTTCATAATCTTGGGCCGTTCCTTTATCGACGTTAATCATAAAGCCGGCATGTTTCTCAGATACCTCTACACCGCCGATACGATGCCCCTTAAGGCCTGCTTCACTAATGAGCTGACCGGCAAAGTGACCCAAAGGACGCTTGAAAACAGAGCCGCAGGACGGATATTCCAAAGGCTGCTTGAGCTCCCGCAGATGGGTTAAGTGCTCCATTTCCTGACGAATAGTTTTGTGAACACCAGGAGAAAGAGCAAACTTAGCAGAAATAACAATGTCGCCTGTTTCCTGAACTAGCGAGTGACGATAGCCAAACTTCATATCTCGAACGTCCAGCGTTTTGACTTGCCCCTGAGGCGTCAGTACCTTACAAGATACCAAAACATGAGCAATCTCGCCGCCATAAGCCCCAGCGTTCATAAAGACAGCTCCGCCGACGCTACCAGGAATGCCACAGGCAAACTCAAAGCCAGTCAGACTATTCTGCAGGGCGATATGGGTTGTCTGAATCAGATTAGCTCCAGCCTCTGCCTCAATCATATAGCCATCTACCGCTACATTGTTGAGCTTGTCAAACATAATGACAAAACCTCGTATACCACCGTCTCTCACAATGATATTACTGGCATTTCCCAGCACCATCCAAGGAATGTCTTCTTGATTGGCAAAATTGACAATGCGAGCCAGCTCATAACGATTACGAGGGAAAACTAGGAAATCGGCTGCGCCCCCGACCTTTGTATAGGTGTATTGACTCAAAGGCTCATTGAAACGAATGTCGATTCCTTCTAATTCAGTTTTTAATTTCTCTAGTTTTTGCATGATTTTCTCTCTTTTATGTAAACAAAATACACTCTATTATATCAAAAATCTATGGCATTTACGATAGATTACAAAGAAAAAGCTGAGAAAGGTCAGCTTTTTAATGCTTATAATTGTCTAGTAGCAAAACGCTGTGTTTGAGTAGAAAGAGCATTCCTGATGGCACCAAAAGCTCCCGCTCCACTCGCCAGATCCTGTAATTCTAAATGATCCATAAAGTGAATTATCCTCCTTTAAGCTAGCCCCATTATAGCACAGTTAGGTATAAAAAGATAGGGATATCAACTCCTTATATTTTGTACGTTCTTAGAAAAGAAAAAAGAGGCTCATAGAAAACCTCTTGATGATTTATTTTTCTACTCGGACGCCCTCTGTGTCTACCTGAAGTCGGAAGATTTGCCCCTTGAAATTCTGTTTTTGCAAAAGCTGGTAAATCTTCTCTGTCTTGTTCTTAGGTGATAAGACCATAACGGTCGGACCCGCTCCTGAAATATAGGTTGCATAAGCGCCATTTTTTCTGGCCAAGAACTTAATATCTGAAAATTCCTTGATCAAAGGCTGACGGTATTTTTCGTGGAACAAATCTGACTCGATAGCCCGACCAGCGATTTTCATATCACCTTTTAAAAGAGCAGCAATCGCAACATTGGCAATGGAGCTGGCCGCCACAGCTTCTTTGTAAGAAAGGCGATTTGGCAAGACCCTACGACTCTCGACCGTCCGAAGCTCATAGTCTGGGATATAGGCGATGAAGTCGGCTTCTGGAAAATCCGACACCACAGCAGACACCTGATTCCTAGATGAACTAGATACGACCAAATTACCATAAATCGCCGGCGCAACATTGTCAGGATGGCCTTCAATCTTTGTAGCGATTTTTAGCTTCTGATAATCCGACAAATTTAAGTGAGCCAGTTGGTTGGCCAATTCAATCCCAGCCACAATGACCGAGCTAGAAGACCCAAGTCCACGAGCCAATGGAATATCACTAGTCATTTTCAAACGGCGTGGCTGAATATCTGGAGCCAACTGCAGGGCAATCTTAACCAATAAATTGCGCCGGTCCTTAGGAATTCGAGGATTGAGGTCGTGCTCAATCACCCACTCCTGACTTTCTTCCAAGACTTCAATTTCCAGATATTTTGACAGGGCTACTCCAACAGAGTCAAAGCCAGGACCGATATTGGCACTGGTCGCCGGTACAATAATTTTCATCTTAATCTCCTAATACTTTGAAAGTATTGAGCAAGTCAAACTCAGCAACTTCTTTGAGCTTAGCAGTGACATTTTCCAGCTGTGTCTTGCTGACAGCATGGGTAATAATCACCACGCGAGCCTTCTCACCATCTGTACCTTCCTGCAGAATCTGCTTAAAGGAAACATCCTCAGCATTGAAAATCTCAGCCAAATGCAGAACTTGACCTTTAGAATCAGGTGCCAAGATAGAGAAGTAATAGCTGCTCTTCACATCTTCTGGCTTAGCTAGCACAAGCTCACGGCTGAATTCATTAAAGGCCTTGCCAACTGTTCCTTCATTCAAACGGCGGCTGATACGAACAATATCTGCCACAACACTAGTTGCAGTTGGTTTTTGCCCAGCTCCCGGTCCGTAGTACATGGATTCTCCGATACCGATGGATTCGACAAAGACAGCATTCATTACCCCATTGACACTAGCCAGCGGATGAGCTTTTGGCAGAAATGTTGGAGCTACTTCTGCTGCGATTCCTGATGGCGTTTCTTCAATAGAACCTACCAACTTGACTACATAGCCCAAATCTTGAGCAACAGCCACATCTTCTGGTGTGATATGACGAATTCCCTGATGACCCACATCTTCAAATTTAACATTCATACCAAAAGCGAACTGGCTAAGAATTACCATCTTGTAAGCCGCATCAATGCCATCTACATCATTGGTTGGATCGCTTTCAGCAAAGCCAAGACGCTGTGCTTCAGCAAGAGCGTCTTCATAAGACCAGCCCTCTTCCACCATCTTGGTCATCATAAAGTTAGAGGTTCCATTAACAACACCTAGGATACGGGTGATTTTGTCAGAAGCCAGTGAATTAACCAAGGTACGCAGGATTGGAATCCCACCGGCAACAGCTGCTTCATAATAGAGAGCCACTTTTTGCTTTTGAGCAATTTCCAGCAACTCTGCTCCGTGAACAGCCAGCAAGTCCTTATTGGCTGTTACCACATGCTTGCCAGCTTCAAGAGCACGAGTGATGAAGGTTTTAGCCGGCTCAATCCGTCCCATCAATTCTACAACGATGGTAATCTCAGAATCGTTCAGAATTTCCTCAACATTTGTGACAAAGTTAAAGTCATTTCCTGCTGCCAAAAGACGCTCTTTTTCAGCATCATCCTTAACCAAGACTTTAGCAACCTCAATCTCTGAATGAGCTGCTTGAACGATTTTTTCTCCATTTTCCTTCAGCAAAAAAGGCACACCGCTGGCTACTGTTCCAAAACCAAGTAAAGCTATTTTAATAGACATGAAGCACTCCTTGAAAATTTCTTGTATAAAAAATATTATAACAAAATTATATAAAAATGCCTACAAAACTACTTCTTTATTTGTTATAATAGATGTAAATTTCCGTAAGGAATTGTAATTTTTTTAAAAAAGGAGATATTATGACAGGAAAACACCGAGGAAATCGCATGCAGCAACGCAAAGCTAGAAAAAGAGCTATTTTGCTTTCTTTAACGAGTTTATTACTTTTTCTTGTCCTGATTGTAGGCGGCTTTTCTTTACTAGCCAAGCTGCAAAACTCGCACAACCAAAAAGAAGCTAATAACGTGTCAACGAACCAAGTCAATACTTCATCTAAAACTTCATCAGCACCGACTCGGGAAAAAAAGACGACTTCGGATGACGACAGTAAAGACAAGGTCAAATGGGTCAAGCAAGACAAGCCCGTTCAAGTTCCTATCTTGATGTATCATGCCATTCACGTCATGGATCCATCAGAAGCAGCTAACGCCGGTTTGATTGTAGATCCAGGCACATTTGAAAGTCATCTAAAAGCTTTAAAAGACGCAGGCTACTACCCACTGACACCAGCTGAAGCGTACAAGGTCCTAACGGAGAACGTCCTGCCAGAAAACAAAAAAGTCGTCTGGCTGACCTTCGATGATAGTTTAAGGGATTTCTATACTAATGCCTTTCCACTTCTTCAGAAATATGACATGAAAGCAACCAATAATGTCATTACTGGATTTGTTCAAGCAGGACGCGAAGATATGCTGACGCTAGACGAGATAAAGGAAATGAAGAACAAAGGCATGTATTTTGAAGACCACACCGTCAACCATCCTGACCTCTCAGCAACGACAGAAGACCAACAAAAAATTGAGTTAAAAGACTCCAAGTCTTACTTAGACAAAGAACTGTCTCAAACAACAACAACCGTTGCCTATCCATCTGGACGATACAGTGATGCAACCTTGCAGATTGCTGAAAGCCTTGGCTACAAGATGGGATTGACGACCAATAATGGTCTAGCTTCCCTATCCAATGGCTTACTCTCACTCAACCGAGTACGCGTAAACCCAACCACTACTGCAGAAGACCTGCTAAATGAAATCGCAACAAACTAATCTTAAAAGCTTGCTTCACCTGAAGCAGGCTTTTTCTATTCCTATGATTGTATCTTCTTCCAATCACCAAAAAACACCAGTTCCAAAGAACTGGTGTAAAGGTTTATTTAGACTTGATATAGTTGATACCATCCGCTTTCGGAGCAACAGCTTTACCAAAGAAGGCTGCAAGGACAACAATAGTCAAGACATATGGAGCAATCTGTAGATAAACCGTTGGAACACTTGAAAGCAATGGCAACTGGTTCCCGATAACCGCCAAACTTTGGGAAGCTCCAAAGAAGAGACTCGCCAACATGGCACCAATAGGACTCCATTTACCAAAAATCATAGCTGCCAAGGCGATAAATCCTGGACCTACGATAGTTGTCACAGCAAAGTTAACCGAGATTGACTGAGCATAAATAGCTCCACCAATACCACCGAGCAGACCAGAGATCATGACACCGCAATAACGCATGAGGTAAACATTGATTCCCAAGGTATCTGCCGCCTGCGGATGCTCTCCGACTGAGCGAAGACGCAGTCCAAATTTAGTCTTAAACATTACAAACCAAGCGAGGAAAGAGAAAGCAATGGCAAGATAACCAACCAAGCTTGTATGCTTGAAGAAAATATCTCCCAAGACTGGAATATCAGATAGGACAGGGAAATTAAACTTCCCGAATGAACGCTGAATATTATCCGTTTGTCCCTTGTTATAAATAGCTTTAACAAGGAAAATTGCCAAGGCTGGCGCCAGCAAGTTCAGCACTGTACCACTCACAACGTGGTCCGCACGGAAAGTAATAGTTGCCACAGCATGGATAAGAGAGAAGACAACTCCAACCAAACCAGCAGCAATCAATGAAAGCCACGGAGTCGCGCTACCCAAGCTCTTCTCGAAAGTCAGGTTAAAGAGAACGCCTGTAAAAGCTCCCATAACCATGATTCCTTCCAAGCCAACATTAACAACACCAGCGTGCTCAGAGTAGGCTCCGCCAATACTTGTGAAAATCAAGGGAGCCGCATAAATCAGCATAGATGATACTAATAAACCTAATACCGTTACAATATTCATCCTAGTTTCCCTCCTTCACTTTTTTAGCTTCCTGCCGACGATTTTTAAGAAAATCAAAGATCGTCATACCTGTCATACGCTCAATCAGATAGTGGGCGCTGACAAAGAAGATGATAGAAGCTGTTACGATGTTTACAAGTTCTGTTGGAATCTGAGCCACGTTCATACCTGGAGCACCCACACTCAGAACTGCAAAGAGGAAGGCTGCAAAGAGAATTCCAATTGGAGAGTTGGCAGCCAAGAGACTTACCGCCATACCATTGAAACCAACACTCAAGGAACTTCCTTGAACAAAGACATTCTGATAAGTTCCAAGTCCTTCAACTACTCCTCCAAGTCCTGCAAGAGCACCTGAAATAATCATAGATACGATAATAGTACGCTTAGATGACATCCCTGCATACTCAGATGCATTTGGATTAAGCCCTACAGCACGAATTTCAAAACCAAGTGTTGTTTTCTTAAGCAAATACCAAATAACCACTACTGCAATCAAGGCGAAGAAGATACCGATATTCATCCGAGAGTTAGATGTAAGACTTCTCAACCACTCTGTTTGATAAATCGCATTAGCAGAAACACGCTTACTAGAGTCGATACTCTGCATCACAGATTTAGGGAAACTATGAATAACAGCATTTCCAACAAAGAGAACAATATAGTTCATCATAATGGTTACGATGACCTCACTCGTTCCCAAATAAGCACGCAGAATTCCTGGAATAGCGCCAATAACACCACCAGCTGCTGCCGCAATGACTACAGTTGCCAATAACATCAGTGGACGAGGTAAATTAGGGAAGGAAAGTGCAAACCAACCAGCCATAATCCAGCCAGCCAAGGCCTGCCCTGGAAGTCCGACATTAAAGAATCCAGCCCGGCTAGCTACAGCAAAGCCCAAACCGATGAGAATCAGAGGTCCCATTGCACGCGAAATTTCACCCAAACTTCTCAAAGAACCAAAAGCAGTTTTAAAAAGAGATTCATATCCCCAGAGGGCATCATAGCCAAAGATGAGCATGACAACCGCTCCCAATAAAATCCCTAGAACAACTGAGATTAAGGGAACTGCAATCTTTTGTGATTTCTTAGACATTTGATTCTCCCTTCTGGATCTTACCGCCGGCCATGAGAATACCAAGCTCTTGCTTATTGGTTTCCTCAGGATTTACAATCCCCTGAATCTTACCATCGTGGATAACTGCGATTCTATCAGAAACATTGAGGATTTCATCTAGCTCAAAGCTGACAACGAGAACTGCCTTGCCTTGAGTCCGTGCTTCAATCAAGCGTTTATGAATGTATTCAATAGCTCCCACATCAAGTCCGCGAGTTGGCTGACTGACAATCAGAAGGTCTGGATCACGATCCATTTCTCTAGCAATAATCGCTTTCTGCTGGTTTCCTCCTGAAAGAGCTGAAGCAGGTACATATTCGCTGGCCGCCCGAACATCAAACTCATCCATCAACTTACGAGCGTAAGAATAAATTTTACCATAGTTCAAGATTCCGTTTTTACTGAGCGGTTCTTTATAATAAGTCTGCAGAGCAATATTTTCAGAAATAGACATTGCCAAAACCAAGCCATCACGGTGGCGGTCTTCAGGAACGTGGCTGACTTTCATTTCAGTAATCTGCCGTGGCTGCTTGCCAATAATAGACTGGTTCTTAATTGTAATCTCACCAGAGCTTGTTTTTCTAAGTCCAGTAATAGCCTGAATCAGCTCGGTCTGGCCATTGCCGTCAATCCCAGCAATACCTACAATCTCACCAGCACGAACATCAAGAGAAAACCCCTTAACAGCTGGAACACCACGGTTTTCTTCAACAACAAGATCCTTGATTGACAAAACAGTTTCTTGAGGATTAGCAGGCTCTTTCGCTGTCTTGAAGGAAACAGCACGTCCAACCATCATTTCAGCCAAATCTTGGTTAGTAGCACCAGCGATTTCAACTGTTTCAATGGATTTTCCGCGACGAATAACCGTTACGCGATCAGAAACTGCCCGAATCTCATCCAGCTTGTGAGTGATGAGAATGATAGATTTCCCTTCTTTGACGAGGTTCTTCATGATTTTCATCAATTCATCAATCTCAGCTGGCGTCAGAACGGCTGTTGGCTCGTCAAAGATGAGAATGTCCGCCCCACGATAAAGAGTCTTGAGGATTTCAACCCGCTGCTGGGCACCGACAGAAATATCTTCAACCTTAGCAGATGGATCAACTGCTAAGCCGTATTTCTCAGAAAGTTCCTTGATTTCTTTAGTCGCACCTTTCAAGTCCAACACACCATTTTTTGTAATTTCACTTCCAAGGATGATATTTTCAGCAACAGTAAATGCTTCAACAAGCATAAAATGCTGGTGCACCATCCCGATACCAAGTGAGGCCGCCTTTGATGGAGAATCCAGCTTAACGGACTTCCCATTTACTACAATCTCACCGCTGGTCGGTTCAAGCAGGCCAGCCAGCATATTCATCAAGGTTGACTTTCCGGCACCATTTTCTCCCAAAAGAGCGTGAATTTCACCTTTTCTGAGTTCCAAATTGATTTTATCATTGGCTACAAATTCACCAAAAATTTTGGTAATTTCTCGCATTTCAATGACATTTTCATGTGTCATGGATCTTTCCTTTCCAGAATTTCATTTTATTTCAATAAAATTTACTAGCACAGCCAGTGCTAATAAATTCTATTGACACAAAGTCGTCTCAATTTCAAAAAGAAGCGACCCTACACGGTCGGATCGCTCTTAAATTGTTTTATTTGTCAGGAACAGTGATGCTGCCGTCAAGGATTTTTGCTTTCGCTTCTTCAACAGCCTTTTTAGCATCCTCCGACAGGTTTGTAGTTGTCAAGTCAACTCCACCGTCTTTCAGACCGAAGGTTGTAGTTTTACCGCCTGGGAATTTACCTTTAGCAGTTTGGTTAGCGATGTCTTGGACAGTCTTACCAACTTGTTTCAAGCTTGATGCTAAAACAAAGTTAGACTCTTTACCATCCTTAGACTTGTATTTACCTTCTTCAGTTTGGTCACGGTCAACACCGAGTACCCAAACTTTTTCATCTTCATTTCTTGTTTCGTTGATTGACTTAGCTTCGTTAAATACTCCGGCACCAGTTCCACCAGCAACTTGGTAAACCACATCTGCACCTGCAGCATATTGGGCAGCAGCAATTGTCTTACCTTTAGCAGCATCGCCGAATGAGCCAGCATAGTCTACTTGAATCTTGATAGATGGATCAACTGATTTCACACCAGCTTCGAAACCTTTTTCAAAACGTGTGATAACTGCGCCTTCTATACCACCTACGAAACCAACTTGTTTTGTCTTAGTAGTTTTTGCAGCAGCAACACCAGCAAGGTAAGCAGCTTCATTATCAGCAAAGACAGCTGAAGCAACATTCTTTTGTCCTTCGATAACATCATCGATAATAACATAATTGATTTCTGTGTTATCTTTGGCAGCAGATTCAACCGCATCACGAAGGGCAAATCCGATACCAAATACTAGCTTGTAACCATCTGTAGCAGCTTGATTCAGGTTGTTTGCGTACTGAGACTCATCGTTAGATTGGTAGTAAGTGTAACCATTGTCTTTTGAAAGACCGTTTTCTTTACCCCAAGCTTGCAAACCTTCCCAAGCTGATTGGTTAAATGATTTATCATCAACACCGCCAGTATCTGTTACGATAGCAGCTTTCAAGTCAGTTTTCGCATCTGAAGAATCTGAGCGAGAAGCACGGTTTCCACATGCAGCAAGTCCGATTGCTGCGACAGTTACTAGACCAAGACCTAGCCATTGTTTTTTGTTCATTTCTGAACCTCCTAATTAAGATGTGCAACACAGTTGCAAGTTTGAGTTTGGTCAGATGACCGATAACAGACTTATGTTAAATCTGTAAAAGAATATGGAAGTAATTCCTTGACCGTCATCACGACCGTCGATTTATCTTTAGCGACCAAGGTCACTTTTAGATCCTCAGCAAAAAATTCTGCCATTACTTGGCGGCAGGCACCACAAGGTGATATGGGTTTTTCCGTCTCACCATAGACAATCAGCTCCTCGAAGTCTAAAACTCCTTCTGAAACTGCCTTAAATATAGCTGTCCGCTCTCCACAGTTGGTCAAGCCAAAACTGGCATTTTCAACATTAACGCCAGTAAATATCCGTCCGTCTTTAGCGACCAAAACTGCTCCGATAGGGAAATGAGAATAGGGAACATAAGCATTTTTACTAGCTTGGACAGCCAAGTCAATCAACTCAGTAGTCGCCACTAGCTTCTTCTCCCTTCATAATAGCCACACCGGCCGAAGTTCCAATCCGAGTCGCACCAGCTTCAATAAAGGCCAGAGCATCTTCGTAAGAACGAGCGCCACCAGAAGCCTTAACCCCCATGTCAGGACCAACTGTTTTTCTCATGAGGGCGACATCTTCGACTGTCGCACCTCCAGTTGAAAATCCTGTAGAGGTCTTAACAAAATCAGCTCCAGCTTTCTGAGCCAGTTGGCAAGCCTTAACCTTTTCCTCATCTGTCAGCAAGCAAGTTTCCAGAATTACCTTGACCAAGGTACCGTTAGCAGCTTCTACAACCGCACGGATGTCTCGCTCTACCAAATCATAATCTTTAGACTTCAGAGCGCCGACATTGATGACCATATCCACTTCGCCCGCACCCTTTTGAATTGCGTCCTGCGTTTCAAAAGCTTTCACATCGGAAGTGTTGGCTCCTAAAGGAAAACCAATTGGTACACAAACCTTGACGTCTGAGTCTTTCAGCTGCTCCGCAGCAAACTCTATCCAGGTTGGATTGACACAGATACTGGCAAAATCATAAACTTTTGCTTCTTCAATTAACTTCAGAATCTGCTCTTCTGACGCTTCAGGTTTTAAAAGCGTATGGTCTATGTATTTGTTTAATTTCATGTTGGCTTCTCCTAGAATTAAGCAATAACCTCGATAATCTCGCTTACTGCAACGCTTTCATCACCTATTTTAACATTTTTTTGAAAATCTGTAACTAGTTCTTGAGAAATTTTTTCATTTGAATAAATTTTTGCGAAAACTTCTCCAATTTCGACCTTGTCTCCGACTTTCTTTTCGAAAACAATTCCTGTTTCATAATCTAAGTCGTCAGATTTAACTGCCCGTCCTGCTCCAATTCTCATGGCAAAGAGGCCGAATTCCATAGCAGGCAGTTCAGTGATATAACCTGCCTGTTCTGCTTTCACATCTACAATATGAACTGCACTTGATGGACGATAGAGATCTTCCAAGTCACCACCTTGAGCTAAAACCATAGCTTCAAATTTCTTCAAAGCAGCACCGTTGGTCAGCTGTTCTCTTACTTCTTCCACCGTTTTCTCAACATCTGCCAGTCCGAGCATAATCTGAGCCAACTCACAAATGAAAGTTGTGATGTCTTCACGACCCCTGCCCTGCAAGATATCCAAAGCTTCTAAGATTTCCAGACGATTGCCAATGCTGGTTCCCAAAGGCTGACTCATATCTGTCAAAACAGCCACTGTTTTTCTGCCAACAGCCTTGCCCAAATCGACCATAGTACGTGCTAGTACACGAGCGTCATTAATATTTTTCATAAAGGCGCCTTCACCGACCGTCACATCCAAAAGTATACTATCGGCACCAGCAGCAATCTTTTTACTCATAACAGAGCTAGCTATCAGCGGAATTGTATCAACAGTTGCTGTTACATCTCGCAAGGCATAGAGTAACTTATCAGCTAGCACCAACTGATCAGACTGACCGATAACGGACAAGCTAATTTCTTGCACCTGCTTGATAAAGTCTTTCTGACTGCGCTCTACCTGAAATCCTTTAATGGATTCCAATTTATCAATGGTTCCTCCAGTATGGCCCAACCCGCGGCCGCTCATTTTAGCAACTGGAACACCGAAGCTAGCTACCAAAGGTACCAAGACCAGAGTCACTTTATCACCAACACCTCCGGTGGAATGTTTGTCTACCTTTATACCTGCAATTTCTGACAGGTCAAACTGCTCACCAGTTCCAACCATCGTCATGGTTAAGTCTGAAATTTCCCGAGTTGTCATGCCCTTAAAATAGACAGCCATTGCAAAGGCTGCCATCTGATAATCAGGCACCGTCCCGTCCACATACCCCTCAATCAGCCATTGAATTTCCTGACTGGTTAGCTCCAAACCGTCTCTCTTCTTTTGGATAATATCAACTGCGCGCATCTTATTTCTCACTCCTTAATATATAGTAGCCTTTGTCCTTCTTGACAATCTCACAGTTCCCAAAAACATCTTCCATCTTTGACTTGGCGCTAGGTGCTCCCTGCTTTTTCTGAATCACAAGGGTCAAATCACCGCCTTCTGTCAAATGCTCATAGCTTCCGCTGATGACTTCGTGCAAGACTTGCTTACCAGCACGTATTGGCGGATTACTGATAACATGGTCGAAAATGCCGCTGACCTTTTCATAAACATTTGACTGGAAGATATGAGCAGATACCTGATTCCTCTCAGCATTCTTCTGAGCCAAGTCCAAGGCCCGCTGGTTGATATCTACCATGGTCGCAGCCACTCCATACGCTTTGGCTAAGCTCAAACCTAAAGGGCCATAGCCGCAGCCAACATCCAAGACCCGTTCTCCAGCTTCAAAGTCCAAGACAGACAAAAGGACCCGACTGCCATAATCAATCATCTTTTTACTGAAGACACCAGCATCTGTCAAAAAAGTCAGCCGCTGTCCTAACAGTTCCACATTTAATTCATGAATATCGTGTTTGGCATCAGGATTTTCTGCAAAATACATTTTAGTCATACAACCATTTTATCATAATTTTCCTAGATTTGTAAATCGTTTTCATTTCTCCAAAAAGTATGTTATACTAAAGTCCATCATACAGGAGTAACTTATGACTAACGAATTTCTTCATTTTGAAAAAATCAGTCGCCATACATGGCAAAACCTGCACCGCAAAACAACTCCGCCTCTGACTCAGGCTGAACTTAACTCTATCAAGAGTTTCAATGACAAGATTAGCCTGCAGGATGTGACGGACATTTATTTACCTTTGACTAACCTCATTCAGATCTATAAGCGTTCCAAGGAAGACTTGGCTTTTTCCAAGGGAATTTTTCTACAAAAGGAAAGCCGGAAACAGCCCTTTATCATCGGAGTTTCTGGCAGTGTGGCCGTTGGGAAATCCACCACCAGCCGGTTGCTGCAGATTTTACTTTCTCGGACTTTTTCAAATGCGACAGTCGAGCTAGTTACCACAGATGGTTTTTTATTTCCGAATAAAACCTTGGAAGATCATGGCATTTTAAACCGCAAGGGTTTTCCAGAAAGCTATAATATGGAGCTGCTTCTTTCCTTTCTAGATAGCATAAAAAACGGTCAGGATTTCCAAATTCCAGTCTATTCACATGAGACTTACGATATCGTTCCTCAGGAAATGCAAGAGGTAAAGGCTGCTGACTTTGTTATTGTCGAAGGCATCAATGTTTTCCAGAATCCTCAGAACGAGCGCCTATATATGACAGACTTTTTTGACTTTTCTATCTATGTTGATGCGGAAGTCGAAAATATTGAAAATTGGTATCTAGATCGCTTTAAAAAAATGTTGACGCTGGCTGAAAACGATCCCAAAAACTACTACCACCGCTTCACCACTCAAGCAGAAGAGGAAGTGGTAGCTTTCGCCCATAATGTCTGGAAAAGCATTAACCTTGTCAACCTGCTAGACTACATTGAGCCAACCCGCAATCGGGCAGAAATTATCCTGCACAAAGCCGAAAATCATGAAATTGATGAAATTTACTTAAAAAAATAAAAAAGCTTGTCAAATCCTAACTTTTCATATATAATTAGATAGTTAGTATTTTCAATGGAGGTGAAACAACTTGGCAAACATTAAATCAGCTATCAAACGCGCTGAATTGAACGTGAAACATAACGAAAAAAACTCAGCTCAAAAGTCAGCTATGCGTACTGCAATCAAAGCATTTGAAGCAAACCCATCTGAAGAACTTTTCCGTGCTGCTAGCTCAGCTATCGATAAAGCAAAAACAAAAGGTTTGATCCACAAAAACAAAGCAAGCCGCGATAAAGCACGCCTTTCAGCTAAACTTGCTAAATAATGCATACAAAGGGAGCTCTCAGGAGCTTTTTTTGTTTCTCACTCAAAGGAGAAAGAGATGAAAATAGCAATTATCGGTTATTCCGGTTCTGGCAAATCCACTTTAGCAGCACAACTGTCCCACCACTACTCCATTCCCAAACTTCACATGGATAGATTGCAGTTCCAACCTGGCTGGAAGGATAGTGACCGTGATTGGATGAGTGAACAGATGGACAATTTTTTATCAAAAAATACCGACTGGGTCATTGATGGCAACTACTCTTGGTGTTTTTATGAACGGCGGATGGCAGAAGCCGACCAAATTATCTTTCTGAACTTCTCTCGCTGGAACTGCCTCTATCGAGCTTTCAAACGCTATCTAAAATACCGTCATAAAACTAGAGAAAGCATGGCTCCAGGCTGTCCAGAGAAGTTTGACTGGGAATTTATCAGCTGGGTTCTCTGGAAGGGACGACGTCAGACAGCACTGGCAAGATATAAGAGAATCCGACAAACCTTTCCTCAGAAATTCTACGAATTAAGGAACCAAAAAGAACTGAACAACTTCTTACAGAACCTAAAAACAAGCGAGCCCTAATGACTCACTTGTTTTTATTTGATTTTCTTTTTCTGTGGGAAAAGTGGTAATCCTAAAGAAGCTATTTTTTCAGCTGGAACCTTCATGCCGTCCTTAATCCACTTAGAAAGAACAGAAACAACTGCCGAACTCCAGAAGGAATTCATGTAAGAGTTAGTCGTTTTCTTAGCATTGCGATTGCGCTTTTCCAAAAAGTCAAACACGGCCTGAGTCAGCAGCTTTTCAAAATTATAGTCAATGGCTAGACTGATAACCCGAGCTTCTTTCTTGGCTTCCTTAAAAAGAAAAAGCCAAATCTGGTACATCTCCGTTTTGAAGTTAAACTCTTCAAGTTTATCCGTAATACCTTGAACAGTGTTTTTAAAAATCTCTTCCAGAATCTGCTCTTTAGAGCTATAATTGCGGTAAAATGCAGCGCGGGAAACTCCAGCTCGCTCAACCAGCTCTGAAATCGTGATTTTTTTGAGTTCTTTCTTCTCCAACAGCTGCATGAGAGAAATTTCCAGAGACTCTCTCGTGATTTGATTGGATTCCTGATTGTATTTCTTTAAATTCGCGAGTGATTTTTCCGATATTTTCTTTTCCGACATAACAATTTCTTCCCTCTTGTCTCAGCTGACAGTTTCCGCTTTCTAGTAAGCATCCTTCATGTTATAATTTTAAAAAAAGACAGGTTTTTTGTCAATTTTTTTATTGTACATACTTGACAAAAAAGGAGAAAAATATGACTTGGAAAATTATAGCCGACTCTGGCTGTGACTTTCGTGAAATGGCAAACTTGGCTAAAGACACCCAGTTTGAAAGTGTTCCCTTGACCATTCAAGTGGAAAATGAGATTTTTGTAGATGATAAGCAGCTTGATATTGATCTTATGATGGAGAAGATGTATGCTTCTTCTGCTGCTTCAAAGTCTGCCTGCCCTAGTCCAGATGACTATCTCAAAAGCTTTGAGGGAGCCGATAAGATCTTTGTCGTGACTATCACTGGAACTTTATCCGGAAGCAATAATAGTGCACAGATTGCCAAGAAAATCTTTTTGGAAGAACACCCTGATGCCCAGATTCATGTCATTGATAGTCTTTCTGCTGGCGGCGAGGTGGACTTACTTGTGACTAAACTCAATGAACTCATTCAGCAAGATCTCAGCTTTGATGAAGTCGTTGAAGTCATTAATCGCTATCAAGAGAAAACTAAGCTTCTCTTCGTTCTGGCAAAGGTAGATAACTTGGTCAAAAACGGCCGACTTAGCAAACTTTTGGGAACCGTTGTCGGCTTGCTCAATATCCGTATGGTCGGTGAAGCTAGCCAGACTGGCACGCTAGAGCTTCTGCAAAAGGCACGCGGTCCGAAAAAAGCTCTTGCTTCTGCAATCGAAGAGCTGCTTAAAGCCGGTTACAAGGGTGGGCGACTCATCATCGCTCACCGGAATAACGAAAAGTTCTGCCAGCAATTTAGCCAACTGGTACAAGAAAAGTATCCACAAGCTCAAATCGAAATGGTGCCGACTTCAGGACTCTGCAGCTTCTATGCTGAGGAAGGTGGAATCTTAATGGGCTACGAAATTTAATACAATATCTAAAAAGTAAAGGATTAGGCTGAGATAATTGACCTAATCCTTTACTTTTTCGATTTAATTCGCTATAATTGAAACAAGTAAAGGAGTTGATATTATGGCCAGAGGAAGAGGCGCCGCAAGCCCCCAAGATAAGGAAGCAAGTCTTCTTATTTCTAAAAAGCTCAAAGAACTTCTCAAGGAAACAGGTAAAAAACAAGTCGAACTATCTCGTGAAACAGGCATTCCTGCTAGTACACTGACTGGCTATATCAAAGGGACATCTCTGCCTATCGCAGCCAATTTAGAAAAGATTGCAAGATTTTTTGAGGTAGAGGTTGAAGAAATTGACCCTCGTTACCGACTAATTGCAGATATCCCTCAACAATTTCCCGATTTAAATCGTATTTATCAGCAACTTGACCAAGACAGACAGGAGAAAGGATTAAAGCTACTCGAAGCTAGCCTGACTGAGCAAGAAACACAAGCCAGCTTAAAGGATGACTACTTCCCCTACTTGGTCTATGAGAATTACTATCTCTCTCAGCATAAGCCTGAACAAGCTGATTTAGTCTGGCTGGACAGAGAAATTGACTACGATATTGCCCTTTGGGTACGAACTGACTCGTTAGAGCCCAAGTATCCGATAGATTCCGTAGCGCTAATCAAGCAGACCCATTTCGAGCTTGCTGGCGCTATCTATGCTATTGATTATGACGGTCAAACCATTATAAAAAGAGTCTTCAACGATCCATCCGGTATTCGTCTAATTTCCCTTAATAAAAAATACAGTGATAAGTTTATCCCGCATGAGGAAGAACCTAAACTTATCGGTCGGGTCATGGCGACTTTCATGCCACTGGATGTAGAAAAAATAAAGAAAAACAAATAACAGTTCTGCAAATGTACAGAGCTGTTATTTTTATGATTATCAGTAAAAAAATCAGAAAGTCTCTCGACTTCCTGATGCTTGTTTAATAAAATACTGCTAACTCTTCATTCAGCTTCTTCATGTAGTGTTTATGGACTATGTAAGACAGCACAGCTAAGCCTGCTAAAACTAGAGCGACTATCACATAAATTACCAGGGGCGCAATAACATTGGATATAAAGAAGAGAAGAGTAATGACAATCAACATTCCTAAAATCAGGGCGATAGCCAGGAGAGTTTTCACCATATTGTTATCTCGGCTCATTAATTCTGTGACATTGGACCAATTAGTCACGAGATGCTTATAGTCTCGGTAGTAACCCCAAGAACTCCACATTAGACTAATCAAGGCCCAAACAATCACCATACCCAAGAAAGTCACTGGATGCATACCGGAAACAAGGCTGGTTATCAAAAGCAAGGTCAGGGGCAAGATAGACTGGACGGCAAAGAGCTGCCAAAACTTCAGATGAATATACTGCTTCAAATCAAAGGGGAGAACCTTGAGATAATCAAAATTTTCCCTTTCCAGAGAAATCCCAATAGCCGTAAGGTTGCTGCCACCTGAGTTTAGTGTTGCAATCAAAACAGCCAGGGCCATCATTGGCAAGAGGAAACGTGGTCCCAGATAAGAAGTCAAAGACAGGCCTCCTTGTATCATACCCATTCCCATACTGAAAATGACAATGTAAGGGAGAAAGGCCGACATAAAGATGGCCTGCATAATGACAGAACCCTCGCTCAAGAGCCTGATATTGTAGCGCCAGACAAACTTTTTGAGATTTTTTGCTTCCGCAATATTAATGTCATGCACGCGCTCCTGCTTTCCTACTGAAGAGCCCGTCATGAGAGCTGCCTCATAAAATTCTGGAATCACCTTGGTCTTTACGATGAAAAATAGAAGAGCCGCAACTGCCACCCATCCCAAAAATCCCAGCAAGGACGCTGTATGAAAAGGACGAAGAATAAAATCAGAAAAGGCTTGAACTGGCGGGAAGAAAGCTTTAACCTCTGTACGATTTATGACGCTTTTGCTGTTCATTTGATTAATCATAAAATAGAGGAAAAAGGATCCGACGGAAACAAGAGCCAGAATGACATTGGACAGGATGGTCTTGTACTTTCTGAAAAAGGCTGTCTTGGTAATAAAATGGACGGCAATCAAAATCAGAAAAGTGATGACTGAACTTAAAATGAAAATAGCAAGCAGAGCCAAGGGCAGGCCCAAGAAAGGATTACCACCTTGAAAAGCCAAAACCAAGAAATAACTGAACATAGGCAGAATGGCAATCAGCAAGGTCAGAATAACTGAAATGCTTTTGCCGACGATGATTTCTGCTTCGCTAAAAGCGTAGGGGCGATAAGACTGCAAGTCCTTGCTTTCATAAAAGACATTGTAAAAAACCAGAAAGCCCTGAGACATAGAAAAGAGAGCAAAAGCAGAAACCAAATTGGCAAAGAGACCAGGATTACCAACTAGTTGGTTCAGGGAGCCCATCAAGCCGAAAAGAAAGAGATAGACCAGTCCTAAGATCAGATACATGCGGATAGCCTTCAGCGATACATTGACCTTGCGCTCAGGATTCTTAGCTTGCATCTTGCGGTACTGCTGCAGCTGAGAAGGCTGAATGGCGTATAGGATATTGATATCAACGAGTTTTTTTATAGCTTTAATGCGCATCAGGACTCACCTCTTCTCTGCGGCCTGCCAGACCAAGATAAATGGTTTCAAGAGTCTGTTCTGGATGTTGGCCTTTTAGTTCTTCAATCGTTCCGTAGAAAATCAATTTCCCTTTTTTGAGAATGGCCACCTTATCGCAGAGCTGCTCTGCTACTTCCAAGACATGGGTTGAAAAGAGAACTGTATTTCCTTTATCTGCATGTTCCCGCATCATTTGTTTGAGGTCAAAAGCTGCCTGCGGATCAAGACCAGTCAGCGGCTCATCCAGCACCCAAATATCCGGGTCAGACAAAAGAGCTGCAATAACAAAGACCTTTTGCCTCATCCCATGAGAGAATGAATCAATAACCTCATACCGATGAGAACCAAAGTCGAAAATATGGAGCAGATTGCCCAGTCGTTCTTCGACTTCTGCATTTGTCATATCGTAAGAAGTCGCTACCAGCTCCCAGAACTCATTGGCAGTTAGGCGCAAAAATAAATCTGGTGAGTCAGCTACATAGCCGATTTTTTTCTTGACTTCCAAGCGATTATCTGATAATTCTTTCCCATCTACAAAAATCTGTCCACTACTAGGATTGATGACGCTGACCAATGACTTAATGGTAGTAGATTTTCCGGCGCCATTGTGACCAATCAGACCGACGATTTCTCCGCTTTGCAAAGTCAGATTCAGCTGATTGAGAGCTACCGTTCCTTCATAAACTTTAGTGACATCTTTAAATTCAATCATAAGAGAGCTCCTTTACTGATTTCTATACAGATTAGTATACTCTTTTTGCGGCTTTTTGTCTCGTCTCTGCCTAACGACTGCTACAAGATAAAGCTAAAAGCAGCTGAACTTCATCTAACTATGAAATTCTAGCTGCTTTTTGAACAGAACCACTAAGGTTGTTTGTGTTTCTTTGCTAAACTAGATAAGCCTAGTGTGCTGATCAGTAGAGCAAGGCCAAGATGCAGGATTCCCTTATCTGAATTGCTGCCAGTTTTAGGTAAGGCAGCTGGAGCTTGCTGCTTGCTTATCTTCTGAACTTTTCCTACTGCCTGTTCATAATGTTCTGAATAGTGAACCGCCAACTGAACTGATGGAACCTCTCTACTTTCCTCGCTATCTAAGATATACTCAGGAACTTCTAAAATTGCTGGTGCGACTAATTTTGCACCAATAATCTCTGGTAGAGCTGCATAAGCTGTATCAAGAGCATTCGGTATATAGTTTGCCTTTTGCAGGCGACTAGCTTCCAAAGTAGGTATTAGCGCACTGATGGAGTCCGTCTTGAAAGTCACTTCATATTGGCGATCAATTTTGAGGTCGCTTGGGTCGTATGTGTTGAAAACCAGAGCCAGCTTATGGCCTTTTTTACCGTATAGAGATTAGGCTGCAAATAGACTGTATAGTCGTGGAATTGACCAATTTGAGGATCAATACTATTTTGCGAGCTAAATGGTGTATAGCCCGATTCAGGATTAGCCAGATTGATCCAACCTTTGGCAATGACTTTGTATTTGGTTTTGACAGTCGCAAAATTTTTGATATCCATATTGCTGAGATTGCTACCCATCCAGAAACCGTCTTTCTGACTTTCATTACTGGCTGCGCCGTTTCCAACCACATCAAACTCTTGGTCTGATACATCTACTAGTAGAGCATTGACCTGCAGATTACTGCCGCCACCCTTTGCCAGAGCCGCCTTGAAATGGACTGGGATATGTCCTTTAATGGTCATATCCTCTTTGACATCTGTCATAAAGGTCAAATTAGCTTTAGAAGAAGCTTTGCTAACCGCTTCATCACGCTTGCTAGTATCAATTCCCGCTCCTGCGTAGTCACTGGAAATCGTTTCTTCTAAGCGCTTGGACTGAGCGGTCAGAATCAAGCGATTACTGCTTTTCCAATCATCATAACTGATCCATTTATTTGGATCATAGTTATTTTGCGCCAAAACAGAAGGAAGCTTGCTGACATCATTTCCCACATCATAGAGGTAATGAGAGAACCAAGTATTGAGCAGATCATAAAAATCTTGCTTGTTAGCTGTAATACCAAAGCCTCTAGATACGGCAGCAGGATTGATATGATTCCCTTGGTGAAGATAAAGTTTCACATCTTGACCGGCTTTTTTTAGCGCATCATACATGAGCTCAAAGTGTTTGGTTTTGACATTGTCGTCATTTAAACCATGCACGAGCAGGGCACTTGTCTTTATCTTTTCTGGATGCAGTGTATAATCCCGTTCCTGCCAAACCGGACTATAGTTGCGGCCGTGGGCATTCTGGTCCTTATTTAACTGATTGATGTAGTCAGCATACTTGTTACTGATAGTAGCCCAATCTTTTTGATCCAGCAACCGTGTAGCGACATAGAGAGAAAGCCAAGATAAATCACTGTAGGGAGGATTGGTGTAAGCCGACCCTTGACTATTGAAATAATCATACCAGCTGGCAATTCCAGCAGCTGGAACGATGGTTTTCAAGCCTTCAACACCAGTCGTTGCCACACCGAAAGTTGTCGTACCAGCCCAAGACAGACCAGTCATACCGACCTTTCCATTAGCCCAGTCAGCCTTGATTTCGATATTACTAGTCTTGTCTGTGTAGGCTGTCCGTTTACCATTGACCCATTCGACAATATTTTTAAATGCTTCTATTTCCAAATCAGAGCCAGTTGTATTAAAACCCTCAGAACCTTTGGTCCCTAGACCAGCACTGGAAATAAAGGCATAGCCCCGAACGAGGAAATAATCATACCAGTTCAAGTTTTCATAATCGTAGATCCCCTCATAAGGACTGTAGTAATACCAAGCCGATGACATTGCTCTTTTTGCAGCAGCAATACTGGTCATACTAGATACTGGCTGCCGCTTAGCTGGCTGATTACGGAGGCTCTTCATGTCATAAGAACCGTTTGTCGGCAGATTGAGACTTTCTAGCGTCACATGGTCTTCGTCTAAAGTTCCAGCGACATAGGGACGAGCTTCCAAAATTGTCGCAGCCTTATAATCACCCTTAGCAGCTGCTTTAGGAAGCTGCACAATAGCCTTGACCAAATCTCGCTTACCGTCACCATCCGTATCGTGGTCAGTCTCTACATAGACAGGGAAACGAACAATCTCACTGCCTTCATAAGTATACTCCTCATATCTATCTTCACCACTACTATATGGAAAAATTGGTTGTGAACGACCATTCAAAAAGAGGGGCTCTTTCTTTTCAGACCGATAGGCATCATGCAGTCGCTTGGCAACCGAATACATAGATTGCAGATTAGCTCCCTGGACACTGGCTGTCAAATCAGCCTCTTTTTCAATCATCCCCAGGCTCTTAGCTAGATTTGCTCTGTTCTGGGCACTGCTGCCCAACTGAGAATCACTGACTGCTGCCCACTTGAGCAATTCATCTACAGCCTCTTGCAGGGTTATTTCCTTATCTGCGAGGGAAGGGTTTGAAAGGCCGCCTGTATAGGCAGATAAATCTTGACCTTTCACTGCAGTTGAGCCAGCGGAAGGTGCTGAGCTGACATCTTTAGCCAGAGCCAGAAGCTCCCGCTCCTGCGCTGGGCTAAGGATAGGTACCGTTTCCTCAGCCGCAAGCGGTGCCTTTTCTTGCTTTTCCGAGACCGAATCTTCTGAAGAAGTCTGACTTGCAGTTTCTACTGCCGTTGATTGTTGATCCTGAGAGCCAGTTTCAGAAGCCTTTGCAACTGTTTCTGTATTGAGATTGTCCGTGCGCTCGCTACTAGCTTGAGTCGCCTCATCCGCCTGAACAGCTTGCGCCAATACCAAAGGTGCAAGTAACAAACTTGGTAAGAGTAATGTAACTAGTCTTTTCTTTCTCATAAAGACACCTTTCCTTAGATAAAATCTTTTATAATAAGCCCATTATACTATGTAAGCGCTTTTATTTCAATCTATTCTATCTTTTATCTATGGAAATGTCAAAATATCTATAGAAGCAGAAAGACGCAAACGTTTGCGCCTTTCTGCTTCTTTTGGTACAATAAAGCCAATCAGTGAGAATGAAGAGGAGAATTTATATGGAAAACCAAACCTTAATGCAGTATTTTGAATGGTATCTGCCAGATGACGGTCAGCATTGGAATCAATTGGCGGAAGACGCACCTAACTTAGCAGCGAAAGGAATTCGCAAAGTCTGGATGCCGCCAGCTTTCAAAGGAACAGGCTCTAATGATGTCGGATATGGTGTATACGACCTTTTTGATTTGGGAGAATTCGACCAAAAAGGGACTGTACGCACCAAGTATGGATTGAAGGAAGAATACCTCCGAGCAATTGAGGTGCTTGGACAGAACGGCATCGAAGCTATTGCAGATGTGGTCCTCAATCACAAGGCCGCAGCTGACTATAAAGAGCGCTTTACCGTTGTTGAAGTTGATCCTAACGACCGCACAAAGGTCTTGTCAGAACCTTTCGAGATTAAAGGCTGGACTAATTTTGTCTTCCCAGGCCGCAAAAAAGCCTACAATGACTTCGAATGGCACTGGTACCACTTCACTGGCACAGACTATGACGCCAAAAACAACAAGTCAGGCATTTACCTCATCCAAGGAGACAATAAAGGTTGGGCAGATGATGAGCTAGTGGACAACGAGAATGGTAACTACGACTATCTCATGTATGCGGATATTGATTTCAAGCACCCAGAAGTCATCCAAAATCTCTACGACTGGGCTCATTGGTTTATTGAAAGCACTGGTGTACATGGATTTCGATTAGATGCTGTCAAGCACATTGATTCTTTCTTTATGAAGAATTTCATCCGCGATATTACTGAAAAATACGGTGAAGATTTCTATGTCTTTGGGGAATTTTGGAATGGAGATGAGGCAGCCAATAACGATTATCTAGAAAGTATTGACTACCGCTTTGACCTAGTTGATGTCAAGCTCCATCAGAATTTATTTGATGCCAGCAAATCCGGAGCAGACTATGACCTGCGAACTATTTTTGATCAAACACTTGCAAAAAATCATCCTGAATCGGCTGTAACCTTTGTGGACAACCACGATACTCAGAGAGGTCAGGCTCTGGAATCTACTGTCGAAGAATGGTTCAAACCAGCTGCCTATGCTCTTATACTTTTAAGAGAAGCCGGATTGCCCTGCGTTTTTTACGGAGACTACTATGGCATTAGCGGAGAATTTGCCCAAGAGAGCTTTCAAGAGCTACTGGATAAACTCCTAGACATCCGTCTCAATCTTGCTTATGGTGAGCAGACCGACTACTTTGACGATGCAAACTGTATCGGCTGGACCCGCCAAGGTATGGACGATGGTCAGCCAATCGCTGTCCTTATCAGCAATGATCAAGCAGCCAGCAAATCCATGCTGGTCGGTCCAGAATGGGCTGGCAGAGAATTCAGCGACTACCTAGGCAACAGCTCTCAAATCATAACTATTGACGACCAAGGCTGGGGAGAATTTCCTGTGGAGGAAAAATCAGTTAGTGTCTGGAGTGTTAGGTAATCAATTTACTTACATATAGCAAACTAAAAACCGATTCGCAGTACACTGACGAATCGGTTTTTAAGTTTCTAGCCTTTGAGATAGTTGAGGAAGAGCTCCTGTTTTCTATAGAACTGACGTTACATAGAAATTCCAGCCAATAAGATAAAATGAAGTTCACTCACTCCACCAAGCAACTTCTCAGATAAGCATCCACCATGCGCTCCGTCGCGACGACTGAATCTATATGGGTTCGCTCATAAGAGTGGCTGGATTCGATGCCGGCACCTAACAAGGCATGCTTGACTTCTGCTCCTGCACTCATAGCTGCAGAGGCGTCTGACCCGTAAAATGGATAGATGTCCAGTTTATAAGGAATGTCCTGCTCCTTGGCTAAATTTACCAAATGCTGGCGGAAGCCATAGTGATAAGGTCCTGAAGCGTCCTTGACACAGATGGAAACCGTGTACTCATCTGTCTGCTGGTCGTCACCCATAGCCCCCATATCAACCGCCAGATACTCTACCGCTTGCGACGGCAGGCTGGAATTAGCCCCATGACCGACTTCCTCAAAGACACTGAAAGCAAAATGCGTCGTCACTGGCAGCTGAATATTTTCCTCTTTATAAACGCGCAAAAGATTGAGCAAAATAGCTGCGCTGACCTTGTCATCCAGAAAGCGGGACTTGATAAAGCCTGACTCAGTAACCGTGGTACGCGGATCAAAGGAAATAAAATCCCCGACTTCGATTCCTAAATCCCGCGTTTCTTTCTCACTCGTCACCTTTTCATCCAAACGGACTTCCATATTGTCCTGAGTTCGCTCAACAGTTCCAGCATCTTTATAGACATGGCAGGAAGTCTGGTGAACTAAGATAGTCCCATTGACGGTCTTGCCACTGCTGGCCACATGGACTAGACAGTTTTCTCCTTCAATCATGTTCCAAGGGAAACCGCCAATCCGATCCAGCTTGAGGCGACCGTCAGACTTAATCGCACGGACAATAGCACCAAGAGTATCCACATGGGCAGTCACTACCCGATGCTGGGCGTCATTTTCACCCTTAACCACAACATGAACGCCGCCCTTATTGGTCCGAACAGGTTCATAGCCCAATCCTTCCAGCGTGTGTACCAAATAGTCTGCTACCTCAGCCGTAAAGCCTGTTGGAGAAGGGATAGCCGTTAATTCTTGTAAATATTGAACAGTTTTATTCATGTATATCTCCTCATCGTTTTTCTTTATTATAGCATAAAGAAAGCCTGAGCTAGTAGTTTTTCAGCGGTCTTTTAATAATTTTGAGAAATTATGAAACCTCAATTACTATCGCCGTACTGCTACTCTTTCTCCTCCTGGACTTCAATCTTTTGCAACTCGCAAAAGAAGAGATTGCCCAACAATCCTAAGAGAAAAAGCAAGAGAGGAATGGCATAAGGTGCTAGGGGATTATAAGCTTCTCCAGAACTAATTTCCATCTGAGAGCCATATGGAGCCATCAACTGATAATAATTAAGACCGCAAAGCAAAATCGAAAAGAAAAAGGTAAAGATAACCATAAGCAACCCCCGGCTCTGGCTCAATTCCCGAATAACCGTACTGAAAAACCAGCAGATACAAAACTAGGGGCAAAAAAGGAATCACCCTAAACTTCTTATTTTTCATCAACATCTCCCTTTAAACAAAGAAACTTTTTCTCATTTTATTATAATAAATCTTCTTATAAAACAAGAATTCACTTTTATTTTCAAGTATTCATTGACTGTAAAATCAAGCTTAGCAAATATCAGCCACCGTAAAAACAGCCATCCGAATGACTGCTCACTTTAGAGTTTATAAGATTAACTGTCCCTACTTTATCAGGGATAGATGATGCCAAAGACTCGAAAAAATCATCTCAGCTAGCTGAGATGATTCGTTTGGCTAATATTAATTAGCTTTTTTAAAACGATAGACAAGAGCTGATAAAAGAATCAGAGCAAATCCTGCTGCTATCGCAAAGATAGATGTTTCACTACCAGTTTTCGGCAAAACTTTTTTGCCAGTTGCTGATCCAGTAACATCTTTTCCATCTTTATCTGTCGAATTACCTGGGGTTCCATTTTTCGAACCGCCTTGTTTATCACCAGATGATGATGGTGGTGGTGTCGAACCTGAAGAAGGCGGCGGTGTACCTGGTCCTTGTGGACGTCTAGCTTCAAATGTCCATGTGCCTGTAAATTTGACATCTGCGCCTGCAATAGTTTTACTATCTGCGTCATATTTGAGGAATTTCCAAGTACCATCACTTGCTTCAACAGTTTTCTTAGCTGGCTGAACCGCTTGAACGGTAGCATCGTCTATATATTCAGTGGCATCATTTGGTAACAAGGCTGTGACTTCTGCTGGCAAGCTACGGTTCGGATCTGCGCTTACAAATTCATAAGTTGCCTTATATTTTGGTGCTGGAGTGAAATCCCATTTACCGGTAAATTTAAGGTCCTTATCCGCAACAGTCTGAGCATTTGACTCATCATACCCTTTGAAAGTCCATGTGCCTTCAGTAACTGTAACACTTGTTGGAGCAGGCTGTTTAGCATCTACATTAGTACCACTAGTGTAGCTATTATCATCAGATGGCAACAATGCTGTTACCTCTGCTGGTAAGCTACGGTTCGGATCTGCACTTACAAATTCATAAGTCACCTTGTATTTCGGTGCTGGAGTAAAATTCCATTTACCAGTAAATTTAAGGTCCTTATCTGCTACAGTCTGGCTATTCGTTTCCGCATAGCCTTCGAAAGTCCATGTGCCTTCCGAAACTGTAACACTTGTTTTAGCAGGCTGCTTAGCGTCTACATTAGTACCACTAGTGTAGCGATTAGCATCTGCTGGAAGCAAATCAGTTACTTCTTTTGGCAGATTTGGAAAGGCTGGATTGCTGCTGAGAAACTCATAGCTAACACCATAGTCTTTATAAGTGTTTGTGAATACTGGATTATTGCCTTCGACGGTAGCTTCCAACTTGCCCTTGCTTGCGGTCACTGTGACAGTCACTGTATGCTCTGCGCTATCGTAGGTCACACCAGCTTCATTTCCAGCTACTTCCGTCAGCTTGTAAGTATAAGTGCCTTCTTTATCATAGTTGATTCCAAGGAACTTGATATCACCATTTGCATCGTTAGTTGCTTGAAGCTCCAAGTTATTTCCGCCAACCTCAGTCAGTTTGAAAATATATTTTTCAGCTTCAAGTGCTTTACCATCCAGAACTTTCTTAGCGGTAATCGCTGCAGTTGCCGGCTCTAACTTGTATGTATTGGTGAAAGTCTCACGGTCATAGGCAACAGTTGCTGTCTTAACGCCGTTATTGTCTGTTACAGTAACAGTAACATTGATGTCTGAATTGGCATCGTTTGTCACACCTGGCAGATTGCTTGCTCGTTCACGAATGACGTAGTTAAAGGTTCCTTCTTTTTTGAAACGAAGTTTCTTAAAGGTTACAGCACCCGCTTTATTGGTTACCGTTTGAACAACTTTATCGTTGTCATCCTTATTAATCAAATCAAAAGTAAATTCACCATCCTCCAAATTGCGGCCAGTCAATTCCTTTTTGACTTTGAAGATAACTTCATCCGAACGGGTACCTTCCCCGACACCATCAAGTGTTGTCAAAGGAGCGAATGGACGTGCTAACAAATCAGGCATCTTTTGCCCATTAGACGTAACAGTTACGTCATTAAAGGCTTTTTTGGTTACCTTATCTACTGGCTCAGTCAAACGAGTCCGGTAAATAACATAAATCCCTCTTCCATTCAATTCCCCAGCATTAACTGTGAAATGATTGGAGTCTGTGATTGTCACAATCTGGCTCGGATTAAATGATTGACGTGTGCCAGAAGCACCTTCCCACTCAGTAAAGTAGTAACCTGTAATACCTGTCTCTTCATCCAGCTCTTGGCCTTCTGGAATAGCATCCTCAATGACAACTTGACCAAGATTTTGGACATCGCGATTGACACGGATACGCCAGTTGACGTAGTTTGGATCCTTAGAATCCTGAACACCCCACTTGGAATAACCCTGAGGTTCTTCATCAACCTTGATGCGCTTCAGCCTATAGGTTCTAGCACCCGGAAAGTTTACTTCTTGTTCTTGGTTGTATGGCATATTATCAGCCCAAACCACTGTGAAAGAAGATTGAATACGCTTGGTATCTGGCATTTTCGCAAAATACTCAGCATTTGTGACAGTAATAGTTGCTGTATTGGTAACAGGATCTGTCACCAACTTGGCAACAACAGTGCCATCCGGTGCGCTTATGTTTTCCTCCAAAGTTCGCTCAATTTTGAACTGTGATGGAACACGATAAACCATGGTATCACCATTATTTAATACTTTGCTATCTGCAAATGTATAGGTCGGAGCAATGTAAAATTTACCTTCACCGTAGCCTGTATCCTTTAAAGGATTAGTATTAATGGTAACATCTGTAGTTAGCTGATAATCACTTTCACCTAACTCTGCAGCAGAAACCCTAGGACTTGAGCTTAACAAGGGAATAAAGGTTGATACCAAAAGCAGCAAAGTCATCAGAGCATGAGACACTTTATGATAAGTTTGTTTCACCTTGAATGCGGTCCTCCTTCTTTTTAAATTTTATTTTTGACAAATGCTGGCAGGCACACCATCACCTGTCTACCCCCTCATTTTCAGCCGATTCTAAATCAAGATTTATTACCAAACTAAAAATGAATGTGTTTGTATATGATAAGCAAATATGACATATACATATCAATTATAACATAAAATATTATAATTTACGCCTTGTAAACTATAGTTTTTATTAGCATTTTTCTATTTTTTGTCTACTTTCGTTACAAAAAAGTTACAAATTATTTTTTTTAATCTAACTCGGATGGATTATTATTGATTTTTTAGAAATAAATTGCAAAAAAATACCTAGACTATAAAGAGTCTAGGCATTTTTAAATATATATGGAAAAAAACTTATTACTTACTTATTAAAGATTGACTGTCTGAAGTCGTCTGTTTCACGAAGATAAGCATTATAAATCTTCTTCTTGAGCAGGTTGACCCAGCTAGCATCAACACGACTAGTTGCATTGGTAATGTTGCGTACATCCTCTGCTACTGCTGCGTCCATCAGCCTTTGCATGTCTGCATAAGAGCGAATGGTTACTTTCTTAGTACTGTTTGGATTTCTGAGTTCGTACTCGATGGTGATTGGCTTGAGCTTGGACAGCTGATCAATCCGCTCCTTATACATAGCCTTCTTGAAGGCTACCCAGGAGTCATATTCACCCTTGAATACATTTTCCAAGACTTTCTGGTCAGTTATCAGACCAACATCTCTTCCGGACCATCCGTCCCAAGTTTTCTTGCCTTCATCAAAGGCTTCTTTAGAGTACTTACCAGAAACATAAGGGATAAATCCTTCATGGTAACCCTTGGCTGCCAGCAACTCGTAGGCTGTGCGACGGAACATAACATCACCCGGCGCTCCATTTGGATTGCTCAAGGCTGAATAGATTGGTGAGAAGAGACTGAGACTGAGATAGCCATTTCGTGCATACTTACCACTTTCCTTATTCTCCCGACGAGTGATAACATCATTTTCAATCAAAGAGTCAAAGGTCTTCAGCTGCTTGATTTCTTCAGCAGTGAAGGTTCGTGTCTGGTTTCCAGCGTGGGTTTCCTTACCATACTTATCAGTAATATAGTAATTCTCCATCTTTCTGAACCACTGAAGTTTCGCATCATCACTCTGCTTAAGCATAGAAGTACCTTCTAGGTAATCCAGCGTGTAAATCATATCAAACATACCATGGACATAGTGCTGCAGGTCTTCTGCATTTTGAACGCGTTCCTTGAAGTTATATGTGTGCAGGCGCGTCTTAGAATCCTTATCCACCTTGAAGAGGGTATTAAGCGTAATAGTCGCCTCATCCGCACTCGGAGTGGACTGCAGGAGTCCGCGAGCATAGAGTTCAGCTCCCAGACCTTCACGGCGGCTATTGCCCTCAAAGTAGATGCCTCCGTCAGAATTATGGGTCATCTCATGCGTGTAGACTGAGTTACCATAGTCTTCTAACAATTTAGCTGCATCAAAGTGGGTTACACTTCCCGTAGCATAGGCATTGTAGCCCTTGCTTGGATACCACTTGCCAGCTGGTCCAAAGAACTCCTGCATAGCCAGTGATTTCTTGTCATTAGCTGGAGCCCAATATCTTTGACCTGTCTTGTCGACCATTGAGAATCCATCGTAAACCAGAACAGAACGGAAGAGCTTGTCCTTGCTTTCATCGCTTAGAATCTTATACCAGAAGTCATAGTGATCGCGCTGATATTCAGCTGTTTTTCTCACTCGGTCTTCGACATATTCAGCTAGCTCTGCATCTGTCCGAACTCTGCCATTGGCATCAAGGCGATAGCGATCATAAGCCCCCATAGAGATGGTAGACATATTGGAGATAGCATAGACACCCTTCTCAGTCATGGTCAAGAGTGGCAGGAGCATGCCCTTGTGTTC
>ERZ773090.252-NODE-252-length-41997-cov-14.2897_pt1 | contig 41997 bp, 60 predicted proteins | sample MGYA00580579_ERZ773090 | MGnify/ENA primary metagenome ERZ773090 (study PRJEB29015, sample SAMEA2738014) | human oral metagenome | biome: human oral; feature: human-associated habitat; material: dental | place: China | collected 2132 ... | reverse complement strand
TTCCTTATATAGATTTTCTACTGTTGGAGGTGTATCGACATTTTTGTCAATCATAAAAGTGTATATTGCTTTAAAATATTTCAAATTTCAAAATACGTTGTGATAATCAAAGTTTTTCATTGTGGCCATTCTTAACAAATTACAAAAAACATTATATTTCAAAATAAGTTTTTGACGAATTTTTGACGGCAAATAAAAAAGAGGGTAGCAATTACGCTACCCTCAATTTATTTAATCTAATTCAGTTAATCGGAATAGTACACCGTTCCTAAAAATCATTTCACATCGATGGTTGTTTTCATCAACTAATGTTGCCTCGAATAACCCCTCTTGCGGAACTTGAATATCTTCTGCAAAATTATAAGTCTTACCGTTAAATTCAAATGTCTTTGCCATATTATCACCTCAACTTAAAAATGCACCGCCAATATCTATGTTGTAAGCATCAATTATTTTCTTTCGTATTTGCTTAAATTCTTTTCCGTGTCCTTTAAAATGACACTCGATAGTAGCATGTGCTAACTCATGATAGATTGTATTTATTTCAATATCTTTATCGTGATTATCCTTACTTAACTCAATCAAGCAAGAGTCATCATTATACCAATATGTTATGCCTAATAGCTTTTTACTTCTTCCGATATATTTATGTATCAATAAATCAGGTTTAAAAGAATAACCCAATGCCTCAATATTGACTATTGCTTTTATAAATATATCAGCATACGGCATCATATCATCATCAAGATATAGTGTACTGATTTTATCACCCCCATTAACTATCATCTAATAGTTGACTGTTGCAAACCGTGCAACTCGGAGATATTTTAGATCACCTCTACCATCTCACAACTTTTACTAATGCGGATGCACCTTTAAATTCTGAACCTTTAAAGTGCGCTAACCCCTCAAAGCGTTTATCTTCATAGCCTACTGTTTCATATACCTCACCATTAGTCATTACAGTTACACCAGCCACTATACTATGCGGTTTATCTAAATTGATTTTGTAGACATCTACCTTTTGCTTATCTGTATTAGCAACCACTGCAGTTCTATCAGATTTTTCCGTTGCTGCTTTAGGTAATGCCGGGTCCTCATGTTTGATAGCTTGTTGTGTTTGTTTGGCCGCCTGTTCAACCGTAGGAGCTTGCACATAATAAGTGGATACAGGTTGAGCCGTTTCCATCTTGGAAACAACCTGTTGTGCTTCATCTTTGGTAATATGAATAGCATTAGCCAGTTTTACAGGATCTTTTACTTGCTCCTGTTTTAATAACACAGGCTTTTCAACCTGATGTGAATTATATATAGACACCCCTACAATAGCTAAAATAATTAAAATTACCCCTATTAGTAATGTTTTATGTCGTTTTAGGTAACATAATACCTTAAAAGTCCAAAGGTTCATCATAGCCCCCTTTCTTGCATTTCTTGTGAAAACATTTCTAGCGCTTGTCCTTTTTCTGCACAAAAACGGTCAACAAGATTTTCACGTAACCAATCTGGATTTCCTTCATAGTTCCATGGATGCAGCTTCCGTTGTTCATAAACCCCATTAATTAAATCCCAGTCAAATTTAATGTCATTCACATAAGATAAGTTCCAATCAGGCTCCCAACCCGGAACATATTGCATGGCCTCTTTAAAAAGATTAACAACTTCACCGGGTCCATATTGAACAGCAGCGGAGAATACAACATCACGTAATGCTCGGCTATGGATATTAACATCAAATAATTGATTGGCTAATTCACTACATGCCACATCATAATAAGCATATTTGATGTAGTCATGCTGCATTGCCATAAATCCATTAGGGTCTATGGTTCCCAATTCTTGCCATTTACTAATGAACTCATCGGAGTTAATAGGTCCTGCGTTTTGAAGGGCTCTTGCATAATCTTTATAGAATCCATCTTCTTGGCGTAAGCCCCAACCAAGGAACGCATCCACACTCCCGCAATTGCTTGCTAACTGATAAGCACCATACGAAATGCCCCCAAGGTCCCCCTCACCTGTAGATACAATAGCCGGGTCTCCATTACTTTCATATGCCGCACTTAATTTTCCTAGTTCCATTTGTTTTGCTCCTTTTCTTTGTCATTGCTTCCACCGTTCATGTACTGCGAACGCTTAACACCACCAGTTGCACCAATATAACCGCCCAATACACCGACTATTACACTTGCCAAATCCTTTTGTTCAAGATAAATAGTCATAATCAAGGCGGCCGCTAATGCAAGCAAGGTGATAGTGTCCTCATAATTGATTTTCATTTAATCGCCTCTTTTACAGATTTAATGAATGCTATTAATTGTTGAATTAATCCAATCGCACGCTTAAACCACCTCGATTCCACCAATTCCAGTTCAATCATATTTTCAACACAAGATGCTAACTCAATTACAATGGGAATGAGATACATTCCTGTGCTTAAAAACGTATCTAGCCGTCCTAAGAAAATAAATTCCACATCTGGTAATGTAAGCAAGATAAACGACAATACAAATAACCAAGGATAGGATTTTACTAATTTCTTTGTCATATCAGCTCGCAATTTATTACTAACTAAGAACCTATGCTTTTTACCATTAATTTCAACTGTTGACCAGCCTCGCCATAGTATGGCCAATATGGTATTAGCAACTGTACTAGGCCTATTCGTTGCGATATTAAAATTGCGCACCTCGACCAAGATGCGCAATATCGTGTCAACAAATACTAATATCAATGTGCAAAATATAGCTAATGATATTTGTACAAGTTCATGTTCATTTAATCCCACCATAATAGATGGCGATGGAGCGAAGATTTCAATCATATATTCCCTGTCCTTTCTATAATTAATCGGTTCATGCCATTTCCTAAAGAATCTCTACGACTTATCTGATTATCGATATTGAACGTAATTAAATCATCGTTATTAGAATTTCTATATGTTGTAATTGTGATTTCAATATCCTTAGAGGTTTGCATTGTTAAATCATGATATTTCTTAGATATCCCCTCGGTTAATATACGATATTTCCCTTTTGGTAAATACACATACCATCGATTGAATTTATCTACATTTCTAGATTCCCATTTCCATGTATTGAACCCTATTGGATCATATTGTACATATCCTCTATCTCCATTTGGTTTTAATACATTTAGCGGAGTTGAATTGTCTGATACACGTGCATAATAATCGTGTCCATTAAAATGGACACAGATGTAATTACCACCTGTGTCCTTGGAATTATCTGTTAAGTTATATGATTGTATTTGCCCATTAGGTGTTTTAGTTTTGATAACTGCCATTATTCCACCCACAATTCTGCGCCATTGGCAAATTGGATTCTATTTTGCTGACCTTCGCCATATATTTTTTTCCAACCTTTATTTTGACCATTAGAAAAACCACCATAATATACACCATCATCACCATTATCTGAAATAAATAGTCGTCCACGCCATTTATTTCCATATTGGCTGTATTCAAGTAAAACACCATTTTGTGGTGCTCCATTAGCTTGTAAAACCTGCTTTATAATTAATCGATTGGCATTATCGTCCACCCAATCATCAATTTGTGTTGGATCATTATATGAAATAAACCCTCGTTTAGCAGAAAGCCCACCATTAGAGATAACTTGGTTACCTTGTTTTCCTAGATACGCATTATCAGCATCCTTTTTAGTCATTAAAGTTCCTGTTGAAGATGCATCATCTTCGGTTAACACTTTGAATGTTTTATTTTTGTTAGCGTCATAATAACCTATTGAAGTCCCTAAAAATATAGTTCGGTTATCACTCATACCAAATTCCATGCTATTACCAGTAGACATCTTGACAGCATGATGAGCGCTTCCTTTAGTATCTGTTACTTGAACAGACGTATTATTTGGCATAATAATAGGGCCTTTCATCTTGCCACCACTAAGCCCTAAATAATCAAGATTTTTCAATCGCTGCATATTGATTGAGTTTTCAAAATCGTAATTTGGGTCACCTACATATATATCAACTTGGTGACGTTTGTTAGGCTTTTGAGTAAGCACAGCAAAATAGAACTTGCCATTGTAATACGCAATATCTTCAATTTCAGTTTCACGATTGATTTCAATAATCTGTTTAACCGTTCCAAATGGTGTGCATTCGACAAGACTTCCTAGTGTTGCGGACATGATTGCACCATTTAGCATGAATGCTCCGTTGTTATTCATATCTGGATAGATATAATCGACTTGATAAGTCTTGAGTTTTTTGAATTCATCATTGTATAGATTGATTGTTCGGACTCTTTGATTGCCAGCGATAGGGACAATGGAAACATAAGTCCTTGTAATTGGATCGTAGTCAATGTTAAATACTTTTTCTTGCAATGTAACAGTGTTTTCGATTGCCATAGTATCTGCATTAATAACCGTTATATTATTTCCGTTTTTTAGCCCATTTGCGAGGTAAATCTTATTAGTAAAGCGATTGTACGTCATGGTATTACAATGCCCTAGACGCTCAGAATCCGTGAATTTATAAGTACCTACTTTTTCAAAAGTGTCTGGATTGAGCTCATAAAGAATTTGATTAGTACCCTCACCATTGATACAAGCCAGTACAAATACATTCTTTTTGGAATTGTAAGTAAACCCTTGGCACTGATTTACTTCCGCATCATATGTAATGTTTTTCACGAATGCGATGTTGGATGCGCCTTTTAACATTGGCGTTTCTGTAGGATAATATGGCTTGATATTGGTATATACCCCCATATCCATTACAGAACCTACAGTATTAAAGGTTAAATGCTCAGTTAGTTTGTATTGTCCATTTGGGACTAATAAAATCTTATTGGCCAAATTATCATTAGCACGTTTAAATGCTGCCGTATCATCAGTTACACCATCGCCTACAGCGCCGAAGTCTTTAACCGATACGATACCGTTCAAAGAATTCTTAGATACAAATGTCGCTGCTGCCTCTGTTTTAGTTACAATACCTTTGCCACCCGGCACTGCAATTTCCTCGGCTTTCGATGCTGCTATTTCAGCACGCTTGGCCGCATCTTCTGCTTTCTTAGCATTGCCTACACTAGCAATTTGTTTATTATCAATGTCTGATTTAATCGTGTCTGCTTTAGATACTAAATCATTAATTTGTTTCTTATTCGATTCTGCCTGCGCAGCATATGCTTTCGTATTATCTGCAAGCACTTGGGTTTTCTCAAATGTATCAGCACTTTGGATAAGAGCTGTATTTGCAGTCGCTAATTTATCATCAACTGTTTGAGATAATGCATTAATATTATCATTAATGGCTGTTAGCTTAGTTGCATTGTCTTGTACTTCGCTTGCTTTACTCTCTGCAGTTAATGCAGCTGCAATTGCTTTTTTAGCCGCCTCTACAGAATTATCAACAATATCACGTGCAACTTGATTTGGATCTTCATCAGCACCTACACGAATTTGCAACGTACGATCTAATTGTTCTTTTAATTCTTGTAGAATCAAAATAACCTTATCGCCCATACCTTCAATATGATTGTAGGGCCACTTATTGGCTAATTCTGTAGTTTGTGAAATTGGAGTACGTCTGATTAAAATAACCTTATGAGTTGCCGGCAATGGCTCACCAATACTTGGATATGTTAAGGTTTTATTTTGAGCATCATAAAGAATATTCCCTGTTTGCTCTGTTTGCCGTCCGTCTCCATCAACTAGAATAAGGTTGATGTCTTTAATATTATTAAAGTCATACGGCCAAATAAAGGTCTTATTCTGTCCATCACATTGATATTGAACTATTGGATTGCTGACTTGTGGAATCACAATATCCCGCCTTTCTTTGCATATAAAGAGGACTACCTAAAACTAGGTAGTCCTTACTTTTACTGTTTCTTTTTCTTTTCTTTTTTAGTCTTTAAACGCTTGTCTAACAAAATTGACATGAATACATCTTCAATTTTAGCGTCCGTATCCGTTACACCTACACGTAATAACGTCCAGAAGGCATCGGTTACAGTGTCACTAAAACCAGTTATACGATTGGAAACCTGACTGAGCGAACGGCCTACATCTACAAAGTCCTTATTGTCACTAGAAATGGCTTGTCCTGTATCCCATAATTTTTCAAAGATACTTAATCCCATTACGGTATTACCTTTATTGTATGGACGTTCTCCTAAAATAAATTTCATACCCATAGTGGCTATATCTCTTACTAATGGAATCCCCATAGTTCCTTGTTGTACAAATTCTTCGGCAAAAGACTTGGCGATAGATTCTGGATCATCATCGTCACCATTTGTCATGGCTTTGTAAATTGTCATACCAATTGCCTGTGATATAATCCCCCACCATAACACTCTTGCAAAAGGCATCCAATCCCCTTTGTCTTTGCCTATATACCATGATTCAGCGATGATATTATACAAAGTATTAGCATATGAATAAAACGGAACAAATAATTGAACCCATTGACTCCGTGAACGTTGAATGGATGCTGCATCTTTAGTATCACCACTTCCGAATATATCCCGTATTGCTCGGTCACCTGCTTCAATTGCGTGTTGATTAATCCATTCAGTACTTAATCCTTCTTTAGATTGAAGTTCAGTAACCTTTTGATCATATGCAAATTTCCATACTGGTACGGATAATGCGAAGTCTGTTTCCGTGAGCAGTCGGAATCCCATGTTATTAATTTCATCACGGATTTCAGCACCTTTTTCAAACTTGTACCCGCCGATATTCTTATCATTAATACGGAGCCCCTTTCCTTGGATGCTTAATCCTTTTTTGAGGTCTTTATCCAAAGTTTGAATTCGTTCTCTCATAAATATGGATTTCTCCATAACAAAATCACGAGTGTTATTATAGCTTTCTGTTCCATGACCATAGAACCCTACTCCTGCATGATTAACAGCACGAATTACATTACCAGCACCAATACGATATATAGCAACAGGAATGTTTAAGGCATTTTGGATAGCAACTGATGCACGTCCAGCCATAATAGCCATTGTTGCATTATGTTTAAGAAGCATTAAAATTTTACCAACATCATCCATCTTAGCTGCCTCATCTTTCCAATTATCACGAACCCAAGTTCGCAAGAATTGATAGGAATTTATTCCGAATTTCTCAACAATATAGTTTTGGAACTCTCTATTCGCTACTAACCGATTTACATCCGTCACAGCTTTACGCATAGTTATATGATTGATTGATTCGGTAATAGCATTCGGAATAACGTCAAAGTCTAACAACAATGATTTATCCTTAACTACATCTAACCGTGATTTAGTAGCACTCATTCCAGTGCCCAATATAGCATTACTGCTAACCATAGTCTTGGCAATGTCTTCTACTTCCTTGTCAGATATGCTTGCGTTGACTTCTGGATTATACACAATTGGATAATACTGACCGTTGATAGTTCTACCACCAATAGAGAATGTAATTCCTTCTTCTTTCTTTAATGGGTTCCCATAGAGTTCCTCTTGGACTTTGCTACGTTCAGTAAAGAAGGAGTTAATGTGGTCCCATGTCCGAATAATAAATTCCCAATCTTTATCGGTGAGGATTTCTTGAAAGGCTTTTTCCATTTCAACTTCAGTTACCTTGGCCGTTTCCATTGCCCGTTGTCTGTTACGTTCTGTACCCCAATTTAATGCTAATGCAATGACTTGCTCTTTGGTTAGATTACGCAATTCCCCAACATCGTACATATGCTTATTTCGGATGTTAAATAATTCACGCTTACCATACACAGAGGATACATCTTTTGCCAATCTACGCATGGACACTTCCTTGCGTTCATTAAAGGCTTGTGTTGCACGGCTAATCGGATCATAGATATATTTCACAGCATTTGGTCCTAATCGGCGTAAGAATGTTTCAACCTTGAGCAATGATAAATTGCCTTTATTGATAAGTCCTGCAACAGCTTCCAACCCTGTTTGATTGTTTTGTGCATTAAATACATTTCCATTAACTTTACCAAATGTATCGATTGCTTCCGTTAATATGCCATCTACTGCATCATCAAATGTAATCGATTCACCTTTATCATTAAGAATGGTAGAGCCTTCATAAGCGTTGCGGCCATTCTTATACATGCCTGTCATTAATTCTTCCAGTGTGTTCAACTGACTCATTGTTAGATTTTTAAATGACATAGGTGTTTTACCATAGAATAGTTGTACAATCCATGGGTCAAGGAATGTAATACTTTGGTCACCTAGAATATCCGCATCAGGATCTAATGCATTAATTACTGCATTCATATCAAACCCATCTACTGGCTCAAGCCCATCATATTTAGTTAACCCCATTTGATATGCCATATGTGCGTAGAAGTAACGCATATTAGGTTCAATAGTAATAGGATTCTTAGGTCGTGTCATCCTATTTAGATTATCAAGTAACTTAGTTCTTAACTTCTTAATGCGGAGCGTATTATCAAACGCAACACGAGCTCTCGCTTGATTTAAAAGTTGCAATTGTTTAGCTTGCAAAGCCTCTTCCAATTTATTGACTGCCAATGCCCTATCAGCACGCTTACCTTCCCGAATAGCTTGGTTTTGATATTTCTTATATTGACTAGCTTGGGATAAGGTCAAATCGCCCAATTCCTGTCTAGCACGGTTCATATAGTCACTGATTACACCTATTCCACTATCTCGAATTGCACGTACGTTATCAATGCGGTCTTGAAGTAAGTCTTTTAATTGTTCGATACGTTCTTGTGAGCTTAATGATTGATTGTCTAATCTCATTAACATACGTTCTTCTAATCGCTCTTTTTGTTCGATTATTCTATCAAGTCGATTCGTTACAATTGTCAGACGTTTACTTAACTCATTCTTTTCACCTTTAAGTTCAGATTGATTTTTACTTGCTTGCTCCTGTAATTCTTTTTGTTGTTCTTTTAATCGCTCTATTTCATCATTAGCTTTATCTAATTCTTTAGAAACAGAACCGAGCTCTTTATCAACCTTTGCTTTTTCTTTACGAAGTTTTTGCTCTTTTGTTAACTCTTTTTCAATTATTTCCAAATCAGATTCAATTGTTTCTGAATTAGGATTAAGTCGATTTAACCTATCAAGTAGTTCCCAGTTTTTAGCAAGGTCTCGATTGGTTTGTGACTTAATGATTTTAGCTTCCTCTTCGGTTAATTTCATTTGACCATCAGAAGATAGTAACCATTCTTCAGCAATCTCTATATTAGATTTGCCAATGTGGTTATCTTCAATGAATGCCTGTTTGGCAGATTCCATAGCCTGTGATACCGCCTCATCAAATGTAAAGCCTGTTTGCTCACGTTCAGCAGTTTCTAATTCTTTTAGCGTGCCGTATCGAGTATTGGCTAATGCATCTTTACCAAATGCATTATAGCGTTGATGGTCTTTGTAGATTGGATATTGCTCCATTAAACGCTTTTCAATATCAGTTTGAATAGAATCTTTTTCATCGTTCCATTCTTTAATTGGACGACTTTCCAATTCTTTCATATACCGCTTCATTACACGTTCTTTTGCCATTTCCCCGACGTCGGCAATATGGCCTTGAACCTTTGCTTGCTCAGCTTCATCGAGCTGTTTAAATAACTTGCTAGATTCAAATTGTTCAAGTGCCTGTTCTTTTGTGTAAGCATCAATATCTTCTTGGGTAGCAATCATGCGTGCCATAATGTCTTGAATTTCCTTTGGTGGCAATCCGCCTAGTCGTGTCACCGCACGATAGATACGAGTTAACCATTTCGAGAACATACGGAATACACGTTGTAATCCTTTTGTAGGTGCATTACCTTCACGAAGGTATGCTTCCCATCCACGAGCAAATTTTTCATGTGCTTTAGTATTATCAGCACCTTTTGTATCGTCCCATTCAGACCATTCTTTCAACTTGTTCCAATCTGTTACAAGTTGCTCTGGGGCATTTTCCATTTCAGCGAGGTTTTTAATATCATCAAAAAATACGTGTCCCATTTCATGTAGGAATGTTGACCGGTCAGCCGTTTTGAAGATTTGAATAAGGCGGTCAGTAGGACTATTAATTTGTGTCATACCGTTGATAGATTGATTGTACTTTTCAATGACTTTGATTGCTTTATCATCGAACACTACATAGCATCGTCCGTCTTGTTCGCCATCGTAGTAGATGCCTTTTATACCGATACTATTTAAAAATTCACTAGCTTTTTTAGCATTTTTCACGTTATGAAGATTAAAATGTTCATCATTACCAAGTGCATGAGATAAAAACGAATACAACTGTTTACCAGCAATATTGGTTTTCTCTAATGCACCATATACATCAGTCTTAACATTCGAGATAGCTTTTTCTTCACGTTCTCGTTCTAACTGTTTTTCTTTCTCGTATTGTGAATATAGATCATATCTAAACTTTTTATACACAGCTTCCAATAAATCTTCATTACCAGCTATGGTATCAATATTTTCATCTATACCTACTGACTTCAAAAATCTATCAATATTTCTTTTTTGAATTTTATTGATGTCATTTATTGTTTTATTTTTGTTATGTAGTTCAGATATTATGTACCCTACATCCATAAAGCGTGTGTATTTATTTGTCCATTCATCACCAATAATAGACCCTTTGTGATATTTAATTAATAGACTTGTAAAACGTTCCAGTTGTTCTTCTGACATTTTATGTAATCCGTTTTTCAAGCTATCTCTTACATATCGACTATATCCAGAAATAGGATAGTGCTCTGGTAATAACTCTGTTTCATTTGGTATTTCTACTTTAAAAATGGACTTCCATTCTTGTTTAGTAAATTTACTTTCTTTTAATAACTTAATTGCTTCTACAGCTCTTTTGGTTTGTGATATAACAAATTGAGTATTTTTCCCTTTCTTTGAATCTATAAATTTATGTAAACTTTTAATTGCCTTATCGTTACTCCCTACTTCCGCAATTTCAGTAAGAGCCATAGACAAAGGGTTTTCATCGCTTATAACATTTCCTGTTTTCTCATCATACCATTCTGCATCTTCATTTATTTTATACTTTGTTTTCTCTGTAACAATCTCTATGCTATTTGCACCTAATATATCCCTATAATTTTCTGCTATCTTCTTATCTTTAGCAAAATACAATCCCCAACCATGTGCTTGATTGCCCTCACCGCTACCGATGGCGCCTAAATCAAACTCATCAAAATCATGTGGTGAACCATGCCATGCAGCTTGATAGTATTGATAATTATATTGTTTGCGGAGCTTGTCTAAATCTTTTTCGTTTGGTATACTATTGTTAATAATAAACTGTTTAGTAACCGGTTGGGCCATTTGTTGCCTGCTACCCGTTACTAGACGGTTTATTTTTTTTGTATTCGCATATAACAAGTTGCCATTTGCGATTTGTTGATTATACCAATTGATATTACGTCTTGGAGTAATGGTTTTAATTTTATTTATGTTTGTTCCATTAGCAGTTTTAGTAAATGTAACGACAACTTGGATGTTCTCACCGCTTGCATTTATATTTGGGTTGCCGTTTTTAGCATACATATCTAATACAAGAATTGCTTCATCAGGAACTGCTTTTTGTGAACGACCATTATAATTCTTAAATACAGCAACTGGATTAGCTATTTTTTTAGGCAATAATTTAATGTCATCAATTGATATTTGATTAGCGTGCTTTCCAGTAATTACTTTATGAATTATGCTCGGATCAATCATGACATTGCCGTCAAATCCTAACATTTGTAATACGAGTGGAGAATCCATTATTTGAACAGTTCGATTAATTTGTTTCCCGTTCAATTGATCATCAACAACTTGTCCCCAATTTTTTATATCCGTTTCTATTTTTTGCTGCATTTGTAATGGTTGTGCATACCCATTATTATATGCACCGCCGTTCATTTGTACACGAACAGTATTAAAATAATCCATAGCCGTATAGTTACCACGTCCTGCACGTCGCATAATATCTGCCATAACATCAGCATGTTGTGCCATGAGTAAGGCATTAGCTTCCGCCGTATCACGTTGTTTACGGTCTACAGTTTCATCACTCATTATGGATTTAAGTGATTGATACACTTCATAACCAGATTTAGATAGTTGCATACGTAAAGCGATATCATTATCTGCCAATTCAAATAATGTATCTCGCATAGATTCTAGCGACTCAATCTGTTTAAGTGTATGTTCCATATCAGCATAATGGGCACCCGCTTGATTAAGTGCTTCTGGATTATCTGCTAATGCACTTTGCGTACGAGCAAGGCTAGATTGATACGCCATTCGTCTACGCTCTGAATTGGAACGTGGTGGCTTGTTTTCGCCTAACCATGTAGGATTTACACCGCTAGTACGTGCGGTTTCTAAATCTGTATCCATAGCATCAAAATCGCTTGTATATTGTTCCCTGTATTGCTCGGTTAATTCCTTATACACATTGTTAAATGTTTGTTTAATGTGTGTTGGATCAGCAAGAACCACATCAAGCATTTCTTTGTCTACATCGGATGTTTCATCAAAGTAGGAACGAATAATATCATTCTTAACACGCTCTGCACGTTTTTCAGTATCATCTTTAACAAGGTCTTTCATAACATGGACTTCTTCTTTTGCACGTTCAAGCGTTTTCATAGAAAGACCGCCACGTGTAAAGTAAGAAGATTCTTCTAATGCTTTAACTGTTTCTTCAGATAAGCCACCGCTTAATTGTGCATATGAACCAATTGGAATTTCAATCGGAGCATCAGCCGTAATTGCTTTGGATACTTCCTCTTGTGTAGTAAGTCCTGCATCCACCATATTACGGATAGCCGCTTGACCTTCTGCAGTTTCAGCCATTTCATTGACATTTATATAGGCCGTAGACACGCCTATATTATCGCCTTGAGCTTGCACAATTTTTCCGTACAACTCAGGGTTTTCTTTTGCCAAATTATTAGCCGCAGCATCGTTTTTAAGGTTCTGCATGATAACATGTCCATTACGGTTTTGTTCTTCCATAACAGCTATGTGCTGTTCTTCAGGAGATAACTTTTGAAAATCTTTAAAGGCTTTCATGGTACGAGCACCACTGATGCCGCCACCGATTACACCGAAACCAACTACCGCTGGCAATGCTTGCCACATAGCCTCACCGGCACCGACGAACATATCGCCTACGGAATAATTTCCCTCCGGATCATTCGATTTGCGCCATAGGTTATGCTGTAATTTTTCATTGACATCTTGCAGGCCCTCTTCAAATAGTTCTGGAGCACCAGCCTTAATAGAACTCTTGGCCACCTGTGCAGCAGTAACACCAATACCACGATTAAATGTCTCAGCTGCATTAGTAGTCCCTCTTGAAACTGCATTGGCAAGTGCGGACTTAGGAGCGATTTTAGATGCTGCTTTACCAATAGCACGAGTCGCCACAAATTCAATCCCCGCATCAACTGCGGCAAATGACATGGCGTATTTTTTTGCTTCGTCATCAGAATATATACGATTGCCGTTACTGTCTCTTTTATTGATTAATTCAAGATATTTATTGCCAAATGACATTTGATACATTTGTTCTGCCATACCTACTTGTATGCCAGTATTCAAGCCAACTAATGCACCCGGAATAGCACCCTCGCCCCCTGCTGGCGCAGTAGCAGCAGCACCAGTAGCTGCACCTAACGCCATACCTTCTGCAGCACGATTTGACCCTTTGATAGCATGTACAGCCATCATATACCCTTGCGCTGCAGTTTCTCCAATCACAGCTTCTAAAATACTACTGCCATCGGATTGTCTATATTTTGATAAATTATTATCTAAACGATCAATTTCAGCTGTTAATTCAGCAATCTTATTAGGATCGTTTTCTTGAGATAACTTATAACCGGCTTGTGCACGCAATATTTGGTCATTCATCGACCACACATTTTGTTGTACGGCATCAAACACCCCATGTGTATTATTGATGGATTCGAGATTACGCAATGCAGTAATAGCTTCGGCAGAACTTTTATAGTTTATAGTATTAAGTTCTGGATACATATCACGGATTTCTTGAATCGTTTTACCTCTATCCATTTGTGCGGCAGCCAATTCAGCACGTCTGATACCTTCTTGACCGCTAGCCATGATTAAATCCGGATTAATACCTAGCTTTTCACCACTATCAATGGCAGACCGGCTCCAATCCTCTTTATTCCATAAATATATTTGTTCTGCACGATGCATAGCCGGTTGCAATATTTCACTAGCCTTATTTACAAAGTTTTCGCTTTGTTCAGGCGTTACATCCGTTTGTGCTAATGCATTGAGACTATTAACGTCAACAGTAGCTTGCGATGGGTCTTTATGTAACCAAGCATTAACCCCACTAGCGGCATTACTTATGGCTTTACCGTATGAATTGTCTGTGGTTTCTTGTTGTATAGCACCTTCAAATGGTGTATGTGCTTTTGATTGAATACCAAAAGTACCATTTGTTGCTTGTTCAGGTGTGATTTTATAATTACTCATTATTGCCCTAACCTTTCCGCCAACTCTTCAGGTGTAATCGTATGTTCTTCTCCGTTACTATCTTTGTAAACATAATACGGTTGTCCATCATCACCTGTAGTGTTATATAAACCATACATACCATTAGCAGCTAATTGAGCATTTGTATATTTAACGGCAGCGCCTTTACCGCCAAAGAAATTTGCCATTTTCCCTGCACCCCAAAACTCACCTGTTTTAGTGGAAGCAATTGCTTGTTGTGCTACTTCCTCAGCACCCCATTGTGCCATTTGCGCCGGCGACGGATCATATCCGTTCTTTTCTCTAAATTCTTGTACTTTAGGATATACTGCAGCAGATACACCTTGCCATTCAACCCCATCAATCTTCCTACCTGCTAGACTTTCTATGCTACTTTTCATGCCTTTCATATTAGGAGAATACTTCCCTGTACCATTAGCGTACTCATCAAATTCTTTATTAATTTGCGCTAATTGTTGAGGGTTAAAATACACGCCCATTTGTCCTATAAAATCATTTAGGTCATCCATGCTTTTAAATTGACCGTTAGCGATGGCTGTCTTCACTCCTAGCACATTTACCTCTTTAGCTTGCAATGCTTTAGCTGCCGCTTTATTAACTGCTATTTGCGCTTGATTCAATTGACCTTGCATGGCTCTTGCATATTCAGGATGAGTAGCAGCATAATCCTGCCTAATCTTTAGCGCTGTCACATCAGTTCCACCGTTTTTAGCATCGGCAGCAACCATTTGTTCTACTTCTGCTTTTTGGTTTTCTAGCGCCACAGCTCGACTATGTGCAATTTGTTGCAATTGAGTAGCGACATTACGTTGAATCATTTCTTTACGTTGTTGAGCCTGCGCGGGAGTTTCTGCTTGGGCTTGTCCATTAAATAGACGTGCTTTAACTTCTTGTATGTATTGGCGAACACTAGGTTCATCACCGTTTCCTTGTGGTGCATCCCAAGAATAATGATTACCATCACTATCAATGGCATCCGGTGCGCCGTCCTTCCAACGTTGCCCATTCACAGGCCCCGCATACCATGCAGCAAAGGCGCCTTCGACCCCATATTTCTGTGCATACTCACCTAGCTTAAATGCAGCAACCTTTTTTTGCGCTTCCGGGTCAGACATATCAGCACCCGGGATACCCGCTTGTTCACTCCATTGTGGCCAATTACTCGGTAAGATTTGGAATAACCCATATGCACCTGTTCGACCATTAACTGCGCCAGCATCACCGCCGCTTTCCTGTCCCATTACAGCCGCTTTTAAATTTTCGACAGTCGCCTCACCAGTACTGCCCGCAACTTTACCAAATCCACTTTCGAACAATTTATTGGTAACTTTATTCAAAAGGTCTGGATCATACGGGTCAAATTCACCAATGACATCACGAATCGTCTTTTCGTTGCCGGTTGCCAATACCATACTTGCTTTTCGTACTTTTTGCCGATATCCCATAATTTCCTTTTCGTCAATCAATCCGGATTCGGCGACGGCGTTAATCATCTTATTTGCACCGTCTAAATCATCATCAGAGATTTTCTTTTCAATCATGGTAACTGCAGTATCTTGCTGCGCCTTTTTAACTTGAAGATTAATCGTATTATCGTCATATCCAAGATTAGCAAGTTGAGCATGAACGCTACCGCTTATTTGTTGCATAGTTTGTCCAAATGAATCAGGATTGCTGTTTACAACGCCGTTATTAGCGATGTTTTGAATGCTCATATTCAACGCCTTCATGGCACTATCCTCATATTGGCCACGAACATATCGATTAATTGTATTAATTGTATTTATTCTGTCGTTATCAACAATTTTGTTAAATGCATTAATCGAATCTGTCATCTTAAAATGATATTTTCTAAGAATTCCATTTCGTTTGACAGATTCAATCTCGCTGTAATCAGTAGGAATATTTAATGCATTTTCTCCTTTACGGTTCATAAGACCATTTTCAGGGTCATACATAGCCTGATTCATGGCTTCTGTATATTCATTAGCCGCATTTACTACATCTACCAATTCTTTTTGTTTTTGGATTTGTAGCATAGTCGAACCTAAATCACCAATCGCTTTGCCTAAATTTGACAATCCTTGTTGATTACCGCCATATGCCATTTCATTTCCTGCGGCTTGTGTGCCACCTTGGATTGTATTTAATTTTTGAGTTGGATCATAATTAACTAATTTCATATCCTACCTCATTCTATAGTCGCGCTTAACCGTTACTATCGGTCCTTTATCTGTATACCCCACAGGGTCACCACCATATGTAGTCTTCATCTTGCCACTTGCATATTGCTGTTTGAGACTATACATAGATGATGCGGCGCCAAGAATACTACCTACCATTGCCAAATTACCTTGACGTCGTGCATTTTTAGCAGAAGCACGTGCAGCATTAGCTTCATTCTGATAGTTCATACCATTCAAATATTCGTTGTAAATAGCATTATTTTTATTCTGTTCCCAGTTATACACATCTTTGTTATATTCATCATAACTAGATGCCATTAACTGTAATGGGGACCCTGCCATTTGCAACCCACCGGCCCCTGCTTCTGCCGCATTCGTGCCGGATATAAGGCGCATACGATTATCCATTTTGTCACGCTCTTGTAATTGTTGCATGGCAATTTGCTCTTGCTTACGGTCAGATATTCGCTTGTTAGCTTCTGCCGCTTGTGCTTGGGCGTTATACATCGAAACTTGCGCTTTTGTTTGTTGATTTTGCGCAATCATCCCTATGCCGGTGCTGACTGCGGTTAAGATTGCCGCTGCGGGTAAGCACATATGAAGTCCTCCTTCTTGAGAGTGAATAATTCTAAATCGCCAACTTTTACAGTTGGATGAATAACAGCCCCAATCGATTCGAGCCATCGCTTTGTTTTAATGTTAGTTGTGTGAACGTAATTAAATAGCCATTCCCTAGTCTCTAACCATTCAGCAATAACTTGGTTACTCAATTTAATAAAACGCATCTGCCACCGCATATCGTTTTCTAATACTTTATTACCTAGAAAATAAATTCCATACATTCCGTTAACTGGTTCTTTTGAAATCCCGTATACGCAAATAGCCATATCGTCTTCTACAACGACATGGCTATCATAATCAGATTTACAAATCTCGGAACAGAAGTCCTTAAAAGGGTATAAACGATTCACCTCTTTGACTTCTATGGCATCTATTGCCCTTAGGTTGACTTCTAGGTCACGAATTAATTTATCGCGCCGTGTAGGCTCAATTTCGTCAATTTTAAAGTCCCGGTACATCTCTTAGTCCTCCGCCAATTTCAACTATGCGAGTTATCGATAATAAATTAAATGGGAACGGATCACTATGCTGAATACATATCGATGTATCTATTGAATAGTTCGTACCCATTTTAGGTAAAATTACAGGCTTGTCACCAGTAAATAGTTCATTCGGTGGTAATGTAATATCATCCATCCGTTCAAATGTACGGCCAACTTTACCGCCAAACGATTTATAAACTCGCAATACCACTCTTGATACGGTAGCAATACGACCTTGTAATGTTCCATCTTGCATTTGCATTTCTACAGACGGAATACGAATTTTAGAGGTAAATGGTAACCCGATTTTGATATTGCTACCACTGACGTTTAATGGCAATAAGCCATCATCTGGCACAATTACATCCGGTTGTTGCTTACCATCAATTACAACTTGCACAGTTTGACCACTCAAATGAGGAATGTTAATACTATCAATTGCATTACTCGACTTAAATTCGACATAGCAATCAAGGAATACATTCACATCATCAGAATACAGTGGCACCATACGCTCGATACATTTAACTTTTTTCCCTTGCAATGTGCGTTCAACAAGAGTATACAAGCTATCCTGTTCACCCTCAGACACGGATTCACAGTATAGATATTTACCATTGGTAACAAAATGTGACCATCCGTACACCTTTTGCTCTGGTATATAGGTTAAGCAATTAATTTCTCCATCATTTCTGATGTAGTAGATAATACTATCTGGATCTTGCGCATACGCACTGGTGATAGTTAAATATCCTCTAACACGTGTCTTAACAAATAACGTAAGGTCTTGCCCTGTATAATTATCGGATTCATAGCTATACCCCATATCACGAACAGTGCCGCCACGTTCCTGTACAAATACGCAACGGTTACCTATGAACTGTGGTTCACACGATAAGGCCCCTCGTTGGGTTTGTGTTTTTAAATTGCAATTGGTAGGAGTAATCGTTTTATCGCCGCTTACAATCCATTCATTACCGCTTGTAAGAATGATTAGATCATTAGCCGGTACAAGATGACGGATTTCATACATTTTGCGATTAATCACAGGCAAAGTAATTGAGCTATCGTCTGTAATAGTACCCTCTACTTTTTCAACGCCAAAGTTTGGATAGTCACCAGTCCGGCTCATCCAAATATAATTGGGGTTCTTATTTGTAGTGGCCACTACAAAGCGGTCCTGATAGAACGTACATAACTTAGGATATCCATTACTACGGCCCCAACTGCCCATCTTCCATTTAGAGGTGGCTTCGTTTTCAACGATACCATTCAAGATATTAATCTTCATGGTTTTAGCATCTACGAATTCTTTAAATTCGATAATGCCCCATGTAGTATATGGCAATATAGATAAATCAACATTACATTCACCGCTTTTAATGTCTGATTGAATACGTAGCTTTGCATTTGGCTCAATTTTGCCAGCATCTGTTACGTTATAATCATTATTAGAGGAGTATGTACGGTAATCTTTCCAAGTCGTCCCATTATTTGTGGTGATTTGTAGTTTAACTGTACCAGTCCATGTCCCATGCGTTGTAAATTTCCAAGCTAGATCTTGGTCTGTGGAGTAGGATTCTACATTGTAATTAATGTTGTTGTACTCATTCCACTTATGAATACCTCCCATAAATGACCGTTTTTCTTTTTTCTCTACTACAACACCAGTATTTTTAGTGTGAACGGCTGCAACAAAATAGCCTAGTTGCATGACCATTCCAACCATATCAGCATTGAATAGATCCTTACTAGAACGTATCGTATCACCCGTTACTGTTACGGTCGAGTTAACGTCTGTATTGATTGTGTCATATGGCTGTTCAGTTAGTTTGTAAGCTTCAAGTCGCCAATCTGTGTCAGAATACCGTGATAATGTCTGTATCGGATATTTCCCACTACAAATGAACATTACATCACCAGATTGGCTACAATTTAAGTCAAACAAAATATCGCTAGTGAAAGGAGTCGTAACTTCAATTCCAGTATAAACACCATAATTCCACACACGAATATATTTTTCGCCAAACTCGAGCATGAAGGAATTGTTAGTGTTTGTAGTAAATTCAAATAATCGTGTTGGCTTGTCGCTATATTTAACTTGCCCTACATATTGGCTGCCTTGTCTCTTGGCAACGGCTCCATATGGACGAATAACCACATTCTCTGCCTCTAATAAAGCACTTTTATATTGCTCTAAGTCAAATCGACTCGATACATCAGGCGAAACTTCGCCTGTTGTAAATGCTAATTGTGAGATATAGATAGGATTACCCATTACCAATCCCTCGCTTTCACATAGCTCGATATGTACACTGTATCTTGCTTGCGTTCCTTGGCATTCATGCCTTTAGCTTCTTGAACTGCAGCTTGATACAACTTGTACGCTTGGTCAAACAATCCTCTGTCGCCAGTGAGTGGCATAGCTAATGCACTAGCCAGTTTACACTGCAACATATATAAGGATATTGAATCCCAAACATCCAAATCTGTTACATCATATATATAATCAATGAATGCTAGTGGCACATCGCTCACTATGCACTTTTTGTTATTTCCAATATTAAATATGTTGTATTCCGGTTGCGATTCCGCATGAAAGCGATCGCCTTGTGGAATAACACCTAATATCCGAATACATTGTTCCGGATACGCATATACATAATTCCACCCATTAATTTTATGAGCGGACAATACCAATCTTTCATTTTTGCGAGCAAAATTCCATTCGAATTGTCGCAATACCAACTGTCTAGTTGGGTCATATTGCATACGACATTGGCGGCCTTGCTCTGTTTCTTCTTCATATGAATAAAGTAGTCCTGCATTAATTAATGCAAGTGCTTGATTACAAATGTCCGTAGGTGTCATGTTTCCCCCTATATGGTAATAGAGGGATGCATAAGCACCCCTCATATTGTCACTTATTCTTCCGTAGTATCGGTTTTCTTTTTGCTTGTTTTCTTAGGCTTTTCATCACCAGTGTTTTCATCTGGTGGATTTTCGTCGCCAGTATTTTCATCAGATGGTTTCTTGTCACCCGGCTCTGTTTCATTACCTTTAGGCGTTACTTCACCTACAAATTCAAAACAATCTTTTCCGAAATCATTAATTACATCTTCCGGAATATCAATTGTTTCACCTTTATCAACAAGGCCATGCATAGTTAGATACATTTTTTGTTTAGTTGTTACTAACATAATTACACCACCTTATCGAGCAATATTCGTATCAAATGTGAGAAATGCGGTAATTGTACCTGCAGTCATATTATTAGCATTGATTCGAATAAACTTTTTCGCACCAGTCGGAATACGCATTACACGTTCTTCGCCTGCTTTAGCATTAGCAGGAAGCGTAACACCGGTCAATAATCTAGCATCAGCCATATTTTCCTTGTCGGAAGTATAGACATTGAATAAACCTGTACCGGTTACATCTGCATCAATACGAATGACAAGCCAAGGAGCGACAACAGCGTCGCCCCCTTCACCATTCATTACTACTTCAGAGTTTGTGTTAGCTGTAATAGCCTTCTTCCAGAAAAATACATTTTCTTTATCGATCATCATAACTTGGTTACCCCCTATTATTTAACTTGTTGCTCACCAATAATTAATGCATCAGTACGACGTACTGGAACGTCATTGAAATCAACAACGATTTTGCCCGGTTCTTTACCTGCTGCAGTTTGATATTGGTGACCTTTGTTAAGTTGTTTACGTAAGAAACCACGAACAGTCTTGTTCATATACCAAACTGGACGACCCATACCAAGGTTAGGGATTTTTTCTTCCGCATCAATCATCAAGTCGATAAGGTCAGCGCCTGCAGATGCATCTTTTGTAAGTTTAGATACATCAATGTTCGCAATACGAACAGCATAACGCCAGTCACGGACTGTTAAACCCAAATCCCAAGAATAATGAGTTTGATATGCTTTATACTTCTTGCCTTCACCATCAAGTGCATCAACTACACCATCATTTTCCATTGTGAAGCCAGCTTTACCACCTTTAGGATAGAACCCATACATAGTATTAGGGCCCCATACGCAAAGCCAAATAGAAGTCAATTGATTACCGGTACCCCCTGCATCAAGAAGGTTTTCAGCGGAGCGAGCAGTTTTATCATTGTAACGTGGTGCTAACCCAATAAATTTTTCAGGTTCAGATTTAGAACCATAGAATAAAGTAGATGCCATTTCTTGGTTCATAGATTCCAAGAATGCACGATCTTCTTGTAAGCGGAATTCAGCAGCATTGTTAGAAATATCCACCAATTTACGGTCAACAACTGCATAAGCCTCAAGCATACCGCAGGCATCCGTGATTTGTGCTGTTTTGGATTTGTCTTGATTTACACCGCTGTTGAATAACCGCCAAGTTGCCTTTGGTAAACCAGTACGAATAGTAGTCATATTACCAGTTTGAAGATTACCTTCAAGCATTGTCATATCAGTTAAAATTTCATTTGTTTGGTTCATCATTTCAACAATTTTATCGAGATGACCATCACCTTTTACACGTTGTGCTACATCAAGTAGAGTAGGATTTAATGTTCCAATTGCCATTTAATTTCTCCTTATTTCTTCATATCGCCATAAATAGATTCAGCCAATTGTTGTTCGTTTGTAATTTCGTGGCTGCCTTTAGAATTGCCCACCCCCGGGTCTTCCTGAACCATTTCACCAACAGCAGAAAATACCTTAATCATGTTGATGTTGTTATCAATGCGACTATCAACCAACAATTGACGTAATTCCGGCACTGCTTTAGTTAGTGCTTCGATGCCTTTACCTGCGAGGGCTACAGTTTCATCGAATTTGCCGCCCAATTCCTTTTTGGCGTTTTCATAATCCTCTTGGTGTTTTTCAACAAGCGCTTGTTCTTGCTGTTCTTGATAAGCAGTCAAGATATTCTGTGCGTACTGACTGCCAAACTTGGCTAGTTCAACTGCCTGTTCCTGTGTCGCACCGACTTGATTAAGTAACTTACTAAAGTCAGCAGATACAGTTTCATCAAGCTCAGTACCTTCTGGGAATACCTCTTTGAAGTCATAAACCGTTGGTTCAGTAGGTGGTGTATTATCACCGCCTAGTACAGATGGATTACCTTCACCATTTGGATTAGCAGGTGGTTCAGTAGGTGGCGTAGGATTGTTTAGGTCCGGATTTGCGCCCGATTCATTGCCAGTCATGTTATTGTTAGCACCCATAGTTTCTTCAACCATTTTGTGTCTCCTTTTCGACTAAATTATTAAAATATTCTTGTTGCCCAATATATTCGAGCTGTGCTTGGTGGTACTGTTTGACTCCGTCGATACCTAATTTGTTTAGGTCCCCATGGAATAACAGCCCCACCTTGCGTTTTCCTTCGTTGAAATATGTTTCACTGTTACCAGTGAACGATTGCTTTAATATGCCTGAGCGATCCATTAACCGACAAAAAAACCACCTACCTAGCTCTGTGCTAAGTACGTGGTTAAGAGCCTGCATATCTCGCTCTTGCATATAATCTTTAATTGTATTCATCTAAACACCGTCCATTCCTAGCCAACTCTGTAATGCAGGGTTGCCATCATTGGCGGCGTCTGTTGCTTGCTTAGCTGCTTGCGCCATTCCCGGTGCCAATTGAGCCGCTTGCATAAGTTGTTGTTGCTGTTCCTGTTCAGCCTGTGCTTGTGCTTGCTGTGCCAAGATTTCTTGATATTCATCATCGGAACGAATAATCTTAGCAGGTACGCCCAAATTAACTCCGTATGTATTGGCCGCTTCCTCAAAGTTGAACTTGTTAACGATGTTAGGATTAGCCTGTGCCAAAGACATAATGAACGCAAAATACTGTTCAATGTTAACCAATGAACTCATCTTTTGCGCTTGCGCTAGTGGCGAGATATATTCAATCTTCACCTCTTGGCCATTTAATTGGTCTAGAAGTTCCTCATCCTCAACAGGTGGAAACACACCGGCACGATCTAGAACTGCATACACACGCTCAATAATTGGATTCAAGAACTCAGATAGTAACCGTTCAACCACAGGGCCTAACTGTTGCAATTTCTCTTGAGTACGTTCCATAACTTCACGAGCCGTCATCTGGCCCTTGTCGATTTGGTCTAACATCAAGAATAAATCCGCACTATAGGCTCTTTTGATTGAATCCTCTGTAACTGCAATCTTGTTTTGAATATCTTGTAAATTGGACTGCACTGCAAACATCGGTTCAACCTTATGTTGCCCCTCAATTTCTGTAATGCCGCCCGGATACAAGTTAACCGTACTGATAACATCAGATGGTGCTTGCATTGGAGGCTTAACGCCTAACTCAACGGCTGTTAGATAATCAAACTCCAATTTCTGTAGCATTTGTGAATCTGGTTGGGCAAACCATGCGGCACCCTTACCGTAACCATTTAGGTCCATCGACGTATGACGAGCGATAGGAATTGGCCACTCTTCAAATCCGCCATGATACAGCACTTCATCGCTGTTGCTACCTTCAACCCAATAAATGGACGAGTATGGCATATTGCGACGCCCTAACTTGTCCTTACGGTCTTTGTTAGGCTCAACCAACCAATTGACTATGAATGACTGTTGCAAGCTGTTTCCGTTGTCGTAAATATTCTTAACGTTATCTGGGCAGTTATCATACCCAAACTGTTCGACAATCTGATCTACTGTCATTTTGTATTTACGACCAAAGATATTTACAGTTTCCTTACTGTTTGTGCTGATAGCATAGGTTCCTATCGGATATGATGTAAAACGAACACCAGATTCACTATCAGCAAATATCCCCATAGGTGCTTGCCCCATAGGCAATTCTATATAAACTTGGTGAACTACGCTGTAGAAATTCGATTTAGCGAGGACCGCATACAAGATTTCCTCTCGTTCATCCAATAATTCCGCAACTTGGCTATTCGCTGCTACATCGATATTCTCCATGGTTAGCTTAAACCATTTACGGCTTGGAGGCGTTAAGCCGCTCATGACACCACTAGCGAATATCTGGCAGGACTCCCAAGCTACAGGATTTAGGATTTTACCGTTGTAAGGTTCCGACTGGTCCTCTTCACCATCAAATTGACCAATAAACGGCAACTGATAGTCACGCAACTGCTTCCACTTATTTATGTATCGTTGCTGTGCGTTAAATAGTTGCGAAAACTTCTTTCTCAACTTTGTATAATCACGCCTAACAGGCTTAACACCTTCCGTAGGTTGTCTAGCTAGTAAAGATTCCATTTCCGCCATGCTATCCTCCTAGAATTGATTTCTGACCGCTCGCAGTCGGACCTAAGATAGTAGATTCAAAGCCACGTTTGAATTTGCGTTTAGTTTCTGCCATTTCCTCACCAGTCTGATTGCTCATATTCGTTTGAACAGTTGGAGCCGGAGCAGGTGGTGTATAGTTAGCAGATGCACCTTTCATACACATCTTTATCCCTCACTTTCTACAATTAAAAAGGATTGTAACTTGTATTAGCTACAATCCTATTGCCTGTTTCACTTTTTTTAACGACCCGTGCAGCAAAGGTCAAAGCTAATGCATCACCCTTATTTGGTGATGGTAAGCCACGTTCTTTCATATCTTTTTTACTTTCGAGCTGAATATGGCCATTCTTATCGATGATAGCCTCAGGCCCTACAATGTCATCATAAAGTGCTTGGTCATTCGGTGGAATCGAGCCACCTTCACGGAGCCATTCTTTCATTTGTCCCCACATATAGGCCCTCATATTAAGATATACAGGGTCATTACTTTTACCACCAAACTCAATTAACCGCCATTTGCGGCCTAATTGCTTACCAATGCTATAGATGCCTGTTCCATACCCCATATCGATGAATACGGCATCTGCTTTGTATTCGTCCTCGAACTGAGCGATGAGTTGAGCCATACGCCAGTCATCGTCATTCTTAGGAATCGACGCCAGCGACTTCATATAGTAGCCTTGCCGCATAACTATTTCCAAGGAATCTGAACCAGTCCACGCAGGATCCACACCAATGATTACCGGTAAATGGTCAAATGCTCCCGGTTTATAAGATTGCTTTTGTGCCTTATCCGCAATTTCAGTAGAGATAAACTGCAAATCTGATGCGGAAGGAAACACACCACGAACACGGATTTTAACAAAGTCAGAATCTTCTCCATAGAGTTCGACCCATTCATTTAGCAAAACTTTGTTTGAAACTTTAACAGTTCTACTATCAATTTGTTCTGTGTGCCAGTAATTGCGATACTTTCTAAAACATTCTCTAAAACGTCCACTATTTTTAGTAGGGTTTCCAAATGCACACCATATAATTTCTGTTTCCTTATCCGTCAAAGCACCCTCTGCAACTTCCCAAATAATGTCTGCTATAGAAGATGCCTCATCAAATATGATAAGGATACGATTTCCTTGGTTATGTAGACCGGCGAATGCATCAGGGTTGCTTTCCGACCAAGGAATAGCATCAATCCGCCATGTTTTCTCGTACTGTTTATCAGAACTAAACAACGCAGTAGCGGTATAAACAAACAACTCTTTAGCTATAAATAGGTTGTACCACTTGCTCAACTCAGCCCATGTTTTAGACGATAGCTGTTTTTCTGTATTAGCAGTAACTACACCTCTTGTATTTTCGTGTGTAGCCATAGCAAATAAAATAAGAAACGATACTAATGTTGATTTTCCGATGCCATGACCTGATGCGATTGCAATTTTAATTGCCTTTGAAAGGCTTTTCCCTTTCTTTAATTCATCCCCAATCTTTTTTAAGATTTTAATTTGCCATTCATCTGGCCCATCAAACCTTTCAAGTGAAGTTCCTTTTTCACCCCAAGGGAATGCGAAATATACAAAACCTAAAGGATCATGAGTGAACGAACCCAACGCATCAATCAGTTGTGCCTTGTTGTACTTCATCAGATTTCACCCTTGCTTGTTTCATCCTATCGGATATATCAATCTCTATTTCTGCATCTAGTTTCACCTTATCGGTAAATAACATATGCCGTTTACCTAACAGTTCAGCTGCTTTCGTTTTATCGGCAACAGATACATCTAAACCAAATGCATCTTTTTCTTCTCCACGAACGACCCTAGTCAGATATTCCAACACTTCATCAGCCGTTGCGATTGTGTCTTTGCTGCGCTCATCCATGATTGCATCTATATATTGGCGCACCTTAGGTTTTCTTAGCATCTTGCTAGCTGTTACACTTGCCGTCTTTTCTGAATATCCAGCAGTAATTGCGCTTTGTGTTCCATTGGTGGTCTTAACGTATTCATCAGCGAATATGCGTTCTTTCTTAGTTAGTTTTTGTGCTAATTCTTCAATATTCGTCAATGTTACTCACCACCTTTATATGTCTTAACTAAAAATAGCAACACCTCATGTTGTTTGGTGCTGCTATACTCGCTTTCTTTCTTATAGAGTTGTCCTTGCTTAAAAGTCTTACCCTTTTTATACTTTTCAGGGAATGCCAGCTTATATTCTTCTTCGTTGTACATTCTACTTACTATGTACACCTTACAAGGCTTATCGTATTTGCTCCATGATTGTCTTGTATCGACCACGTACCGCCTACCATTCATCCGTAATGCGGTTAATAGCTTTCTTATTGTTGGTTGGTAATTCACATCCAACACCACACAATGGCCATTGCGATTAATATCGCACATAGAATAGCTAAATAATCAATGATAGTCAGTAAGTTATCACCACGATGTTCGTAAGCATATTTTGCCTTAGCTTGTAATTCTTTATTCTTCAAGTCCTTGGCTGCTTGTTTGAATAGCTTTCTATCTTCAAAGAATTGTTTGATTGCTTTAATCATTTCAGTACTTCGCCACCTTTCCTTTTTAACTTGCCATGTGATCTAACACATAAACCACATGAATTTTTACTTGCACTACCATGTGTAATATATGTTTGACACTTGCCATTGTATTCAATTGTTTTGGCAGTACATATGCCATGCTTGTCATTGTTTAGACAATGTTTTCTATCGCAATGTATCTGTGTCATTTTTACACTCCTCTGATAGATTTATACAAAAAATGAGATATATCGCCGTGGATATACCTCATTATGTGATAGTTTCATTCATTTTTGTTGTGTTGATTATTCAAAACCGAAGTTATACCATCGCTCTCTTGTCGATGTAACACATAGGAATTAGCATTTCTCCTAAAACTCTATATCGTGTTAAGTACCTAGGAAACAAATATAACTCCAGTTTTCAACAATCACTCAAAACTAGGCGCTTTGTTTATGACATGACAATTTATGCAATTTTAGGTTTCAACTATGAAAAAACAAAGTTAAATAGATAAAAGCACCTAGTTTTCAATGATCATTACATACTCAATACCAACAACTAACTATTATGAATCGTACTTGTGTTAGGTTAAGTAACAATATAATATATGACTAATCTTTGGAGGCCTAGTTAGTTTTCAGTATTCAATATGTAAAAACCAATTAGGGTAGGTTCGTATTTAAGGTCAATAAGCTATGTTGAAAATATTCGACCTACCCTTATTAGTTTTGCAGTAAATTTTTACAAATTCTTAACACATACTTTGAAATTAGAAAAAAGTATTGTATTTCACTCATTAATCAAATATGGTTGCGCTGCTACTCTGTGTCCATCGATGAATTGTCCCACACCACATTTCGCCCATATACAACAAAGGCGCACTCTTATGTGGGTGCGCTTGTTGTTGTGTTTTGATTTACCTTTACAAGGAAAGAGTGAGTACAAGTCGCTTAGTGGCAACTTCTACATATATATTATACCTAATAGCAAACGCACTTGATACGGACAATCACGGACATTTGCGGACATTACTGGACAAGTTTTTGCCCAAATTCTAATAATGCTTTTTGCTTGTATCTCTTCGCTTGTTTCGTAGAGTAACACCCTATCATTTTATAAGCATCTTCTGTTGTATTATTGAGTACAAATTCATAGCGTAGGATGATTGCTCCTAGTTTTTCATCTAGTGCATCTATCTTAGTGATCGCATCGCACTTTAACTTTGATAACTCATCAATACGTTTATCACGTTCTGCGACTGTATCAAGAAATCTAGCTACACTACCCTCTAAACCTTGCGGAGTGCCACCGCCTGTTACTCTGTCTTTACTGTAATCAATCGCACCTATTGATGTAAGGTTTGCTCTTAACTTATTGATTTCTTCCTTGATAGATGCAATTTGTACATCAATCAACTTAACAGGTTGCAAGTACTCAACCGCCTTTTCTATTAGTTTCTTTTCGTCTAGTTCGCTCAAATATTACTCACCACGCTTTTTGCATAATACATATTATATTTACATTGTGCCATTCCTTTTATGTGTTCGATTTCATTTTTTGTTAGCCCCATCAGATTTGATGTTATCCACTGTATGTTAAGCCACCAGCCTCTAAACCTGTAATATATTATAATTTCTGATCCATAATCACGCACGTTAGGAACACATTTAACATCACCACATTTAATAGCTAATTTTTCTGCATCAACCACAACTAAACGTGCCATGTATTTATACCTCTGCTAGTTTTACATATTCAGGCGTGGTTTTATACATTCCAATTGGTTTTGTTTGCGTCCAACTTGTACGTCCACCGCTGTAATAATATATGAAGCCATTTTCAAACTTAGAAAAGTGCATATTTACAACACCACCATATGATGTAGTAACGATTATAGGCGTATCAATCGTTACTTCCGACCAATTAACAATATTTAAACATTTTGTGATATCCAACACTTCATTAAGTTGCATTTCAGGAATTAACCCTACAAAAGCATCAGTACACTTTGTTGTTCCGCCACTGTTTGGGTCTATTTCATTACTCCCTATACGAAAAGCAGGCTTTCGTTTGGATAGGTACATACATCCATTACCTGCTTTATAATAATATAACCACCCATCATCATAAAACTTTTGAAGTAACCATTCTCTCCCTTGTTCATCACTAATCATAATCTTCTACCTCTCTGTAAGTCGTTTCAAATTCACTTGCCTCATGAACTTTAATTTTACCTTTATGATCTTTAACAATATAATTCCCTTTAAAACATTCGATTATTCCATCATCTGTTGTGATTTCTAATGATGCGTTTTCATACCAATCAATACCAATTACATCACCAATAAAATCGACTATTTCCATAACGTTAGTGCCGTTATATTGTACAGCTTGAATTTCATTAACCCTTTTCTCATATCGTCTAAACACTTTCTACCCACTCTCCCTTTTCCTCGTTCCATTCAAACCTAACTTCATCTTCTAAATAAAAGTTATCATCTTCATCAAAGCCATAGCTTTTATCATACTCAATGGCTTTACCTATATAGAACACAGTTTCTTCGCTCTCAAATGCAAGCTGGCATAAAAACTCAAATGCATCTTGATAGCTTTGAGGTGCGATGTAAAAGTCGGAATGTTCGACATATCCACTATAATTTAATATTTCCATTGGTATTCCCCATTGATAACGAATTGTATATTTGATGTTTGATTTTAAGTCTTACTCTATCAACAAAAAAGTCCAACCTCATGCAATGTTCTATTTCAAATACTGTTGATAATTCTGTAATAGTTACAGTTGATAATTTATATATAATTTTTATGCTGCCGTCCTCTCTTTCAATCTTAGGTTTACAGATTGTATCACCAATAACGATTGTTAAAGCACTAGATAACAACTCTAAACTAATCATACACACCCCCATATTGTTTATCTATTTCATATCTATATTGTGATATAACTTGTTTCTTTATATCCAACGCAAGTTGCTCTAACGTAAGATTTAAAAACTCTAATTTAATCAATGGTAATTCTATGCCTATATTGATATCGCCATATTTGTAGATAATACTAAATCTACCAAAATCATATGTAACTTTAGGTTCTAGCAACTCATCGTTATAAACAAAGGTCAACGCACGTTGCAATGTGTAAATTGTATCTTCCATACCAATTCGTTTTATATCGTTATAAATCCTCATGCTCACCTCTTATAATCCTATTTCTTCGCATTTAAGACCTTTGGCTACAACACGATCTATAAATTTAAGCATCTTGCCATATTCTTTTTGCGTGATGAAACCATCATTGTATGCCTTATCTATAAATTGCTTATGATTTGTAAGCATCTGAAAGTCAACGCAACTATATGCCATTTTCTTTAGTTTTAAATAATAAGATCGCATACTCACCTCTTATGATAGGGCGGATATTTCACCGCCCATATCTCATTACATTCTTTCACCAATTAAAATTACATCATCACATTCTTTTTCAACAGCTACACATATTACATCAACAATATCATTGTTTGCCGTTAGCAATTTAACATCACTTTCTCCAAATTGATGTTCATCAATCAGATTGATTAATTCATTCCATGTCATTTTATTATCCTCCAATAATTAACCAATACAATATAAAAGCTATACTAAAAACCACAAATACTATTAATGCGATTAAATAAATTAATGCTCCTATATGTGCTGAAGCATGTATTTTTTGTTTTCTTTTATATTCATGTCCCAATTCCAATAACTCCTCAATAGAGATATTGCACGTACGCTTTTCTTTTGGGTTATACATTGTTTGCTAAACACCACCTATTAACGCTTGTTTAATCATTTGCCAGTACTACCAAACCCATTTTCTCCACGTTCAGTTTCTCCTAAATCGTCAACTTCAATAACGTTTGTTTTAATGATTGGCATCACAATCAATTGTGCTATACGTTCACCACGTTTAATCGTGTAATCTTTGCATGATACGTTGTCAAATATTGCACATATTTCTCCAACATAATCACTATCTATGATACCTACACTATTTGGTATTCTAAGTGGTGTTTTATGTAGACTACTTCTTGGTGCTAGTACTCCTACACAACCATCAGGAATTTTAATTGCTATCCCTAAAGGTATTTTCTTTTGACTATCCGCTGGCACGATCACATCAAATGGACAATACAAATCTAACCCAGCTGCATCCTTACTACCTCTTGTTGGTAGTTGTGCGTATTCATTAACTAATTTCACTTTCATTTGTTCCATGTTCCTCACTCCATTCACTTTCTTTGTAGATACGGAAAAAATTATCCGCACTCATTACAACTAACCAAGGTTTGTTGCTTTTTTTCCAAGCTACTATAGGCATATCACCACTTTTCTGTGCATCATGTTCCGCTTGTTCATATGCCTTGCGTACATTTAGGTTTTCAACAAATTTGACTTCTTGATGGATATTTGGTAAACCTACACAGTCCGATGCATCGCCTGTGTTTCCGCAGTACTGTGCCGTTCTACGGACTTTATCGAACCCATGCGACCTACATACATCTCGCCACATTCGTTCGCCTCTAGCGCCTTTTTGTTTGCTATTTATTGGCAATCTTCATCACCGCCATCTTTCAAGCATTGATTACAAGCTTTTTGATACACATCAACATAGATCTCTTGTTTATCTCCGTTATATGTAACCTCGATATACGCATTGATATGCACACCACTTACCAATGCTTTCCAATTTTGTAATGTCTTACAAAACCAAACTATATACATGTCCTCTGGCGTTATTTCGTTTGCATTATAACAAAACTCATTAAATAAAACTGTTCTTGCTGCGTTGATTGCTTTTTCTTGTAAATCGTACATATTTACCTCTCTTTTTTATTCTGCAAATTCCATCAAATTTGTTTGCACTTTTACATCATTTAACATTTCTTCTTTAGCTTTTGCATACATTCTTCTGTCAATTTCAAAACCGTATGCACTTCTACCTAATTCCATAGCCGCCCTTAATGTACTACCACTACCAGCTACTGGATCAATCACAACATCGCCCTCATCTGTGAAGATTTCAATTAATCGTTTAAGTACACTCACAGGCTTTTGCGTTGGATGAATATTAGGTACTAGATTTTTGTTATCTCGTTTCCATTCAAAGTGATCAAATATCATTTTTTTGTTGTTATTAAACTTAGGAAGTTTTTCACGATACAAAACCAATGCATATTCTGTAGCACCTACAATACGCATATTCGCCTTTAAGACTTGCGCACTATAATTTTTATTGAATGTAATAGGAATGTAGTTTTTAAACCCATGTTTTTTTGCATATTCAATAACCATTGGCATTTGTTGGAACGAACAGAACACAATCATGCATGGTGCTTGTCCTCGCTCTTTAGGTTCTTTTTTTAACAACCGATTACAAAAGTGAAAGTACTCTGCAATGTTAAAGTTGTAATCAGAATTGAAGAATGCTTTACCTGCCTTTTTGCTTTCGCCGTTCTTATTATCACCGTCTACATACCACATAGGATTACTTGCATATGCATTGTTCCCTAGATTATATGGAATGTCAGCAATAACTAATTGTGCCTTTGGTATTCCATATCGCTTAAAATTCTGAAAATTATCATTAAATAACTCTACTTTCATCTATTCACCCATTTCATACATCCAATTCGCATATAGTACTCCTTTTCTTGTTCATTTAACTTAACAGAATCTTTTCTTCGTTTTGCTCTTTTAATAAAACCGCCAACTTTGTATACTGGCTTATCAAAGTTAGTTCCACTATATTCATCAATTAGAATTAACCCAGCACTGCCAAGCATTTTATCAATTACTTCCCAATGATCATCATATAAACTTCTAGGAACCGCATAATACAAATACATAACATTATGATTGTCATGGTAACGTGCTTTCTTAAAATCGTTACGGAAATCATTTATATCTGTTTTAATTTCGACTTCAGTTAAGTGCAATTTATTAAGATTAAAGTAGATAAAATCGGCCTCATAAGGCGCTTTCTTAACACCACTCATTAACACATTAGGTATACATACATTTTTAAGAAATAAATGTTTCCCTAACGCATATTGAATATCTTGTTCCGTCATATACTCACGTTTCCTCTACTTCCTCACATTCAATTAAGCACGTAATAGGTGATACCGAAACATTTACATTTGTGGTAATATCAACGAATTTAATTGTTTGTGTATTTCCCAAATCTACATTTTGTAACGCTGAGTCATACGCTTTCATTTCCTCATCACAAAAGTAGTTATCCTTAAATGAATTTGTAAAATATCTTCTAGTCGCACCATTCATAAATACTGTTATTTGTAACATATTTACTCCTTTATATAATCTTCAATACGATAGTCTTTTGCTTCTAACACTACAAACGCATCATTTTTGTACCCATGACGGTTTTCCCATGCTTGGAATACTTTCGTTAGTTCTTCGCTTAATTCATCCATGTGTTCGTGTTTAACATCTTTCATGTAATCATCTGAATATTCTGCAATTTCATCATTTAAGTTGTAATCACACACATTCCAAATCACACGTTCACCATCTACCTCAGGTACATATCGGTATGGATGACCTATCTCTATTGTTGTTTGTAATAATTCTTCTCGACTTAAAGCATCAAAATCACCGTAGTCATATTCATTATTGACATAATCTTCGATAGCCTCTTTAATGCTATTTTGCGGTTCGCCAGCGTATTCATCTTCACACCAACAATATTTTGTTTCATCTTTAACTAGCATTGTTACTCACTCCTCGCAATCTTCACATTCGATAACGCAATTAACAGGAGATACGGCAACGAATTTTCTAAATTTGTCTGTAAAAGTAATTAACTTCTTATAGCCATCATTCACATTTTCAATATCGTTTTGAAACATTTCTTTATTTTTATATGTTTCTGTTTTATATGTAGCAGTTCCACAACTCGCCACAACTAATAATTCAACCATCTTTATCACTCCTTAAAACGGAACATTTTCATCGTTGCCTTTATCATCTGCAAAATTTTCAAAGTTACTTTCAGTTGCCATATCATTTAAAGCGGATATACCAACGAAACCGGCGATTACTTCCGTAACGTATTTCTTTTGTCCGTTGCTATCTTCGTAAGAACGTGTTTGAATACGCCCCTCTACAAATAGCCGATTTCCTTTTCTGTAGTTTCCTACTGCTTCGCCTAGCTTGCCCCAAGCCACACAGTTTACGAAAGCGGTTTGTTCTTTCGTTTCATTTGTTGTGGAGTCAATATAGGTGTTAGTTGCTGCTACCGTAAAAGTGGCCACCGCTCGACCACTTTGTGTATAACGCACTTCTGGATCACGTGCTAAATTTCCTAAAATCTGTACTGTGTTCATAATTCTCCTTAGTAATAATACATTTTGTTTAAAGATGCCTCTGTATCATCAATGTACACATCATAATCTTCGTGAATGTGGCAATCGACTGTTGCCTCATTCCGCATAATTTCAAGTAGGTTATCAATCTTAACCCTTGCTTGTTCCTCGCTAGTTGCAAGTACTGTAAAGCTAACATTGAACGATACATTACAACTCACTTCAAATTCCTTTGGTTTTTGTTTCATCTATCCCCCTATTGCTTGCTTTAATAACTCTTTCCCCTTGTCAGATATTTTGCTTTTGTTGATTATTTCTGTTGCATCAACTGGTTCTTTGGCTACTTCTACTAGGTTTCCAGTTGGTAACATTTTAATTGTTCGTTCACCACTTTCTAATGCCATTCGTTCTTTCTCTGCTTTTTGCCTAGCCTCTAGCAATAAACCATTATTTTTAATAGCATTTGCCATCTTCAATCTATGTTGTTCTCTAACCGCCATTTGTTCATATTGTTTGATAAACTGCGCTCTACAACTGCTTTCGTTGTAATCATCACCCCTGCGTGGATCAAACGATGACCATATAGATTTGGCACAAGTTAGGGTTAAGCCGCTCAATCGTTCTAACCCTTTGTCATAGCCATAACTTTGTGCAGCTTTGATTACCATTTCCCATGCACCTTGTGCGGTGTCCATTTCTTGAACATCGTTTACATAGTCGCTAATCTCTTTTGCTTTCTTTCTAATCGTTGCTACGCTTGGTAGATATTCATGTGTTTTGATTAACTCTTCAACTGCAGCACTCAATGTTACTGGGTTAATATCACTTAACATAGCAACATATAATTCCAACTTCTTTTTATCAATATCTTTCTGATACATGACTGTAATCGGTGCTATCGCAGTTAGTATATCCGACTTCCTCATTACTCATCCTTTCCTCTTGTTCGTACATATCAATCAATTCATTAACACTATCAATTCGTCTTTCAGTTTCTGACTTAGCAAGCGACTGGTTTAAATATCCCTCAAACTTTGTACCAAATAATGTTTCAGGTCTAAGGTATGGTTCAAATTTAGTACCCATCCATTCAGAACATTTTTTATCAATGACAATCTTAAAATCGTCTATCGTAAAGTGTTCTTTCATTCTTGCCTTTATCAGCGTTCTAGTTTTCTGTGTTGTACTTCTATAGTTCTTGTTAGTTTTAGAGTTAAGATATTCAATGATTTCATTTATAGAATTAGAGGTGTTGTCATGTTCAACATGACAATGTATTTTATTTATCTCTTTCTTTATCTCTTTCTCTATCTCTATCTCTGGTGGAGTTTTGTCAGAGATTTGTCGGACGTTTGTCAGGACATTTGTCCTATCGCTTTCTATTCGTTGTCTATATTCCCTCTTTCTGTCAGCCTCACTACTGCCTCTACCAATGAAGTTTTGAATATCCAACATATAGATTGCGCCATTCTCTAGTACATCAATTAGTCCTAATTCTTTGAAAATTGATAGTGCTTGTTTAACTGTTCCTATTTGGTGTCCAGTTACACTTGCCAGCATTTCTGCGTTATAAGGAATGCGATCATTAACAACTAACTTTCCATCATTCTTTAGACTTCGTAGATAGAGTTTTAAAAGAATATTACTGTACAAGTAGCCATCTTTCATGCTTTCTAATATCTTCAACTCATCACTATCAAAGAAATTATCTTTTAATCTAAGATAGTAATATTTTTTGTTATCGCTCATAGGCTAACCATTAACCATTGCTTACGCATTTAACTTTTGGTTGCGTTTGTTCAATTACATCTAACACATCTTTCAATTCTGTAATTTCTTTTTCATTTACTTTGTATTCGGCTTGCGTTTGTTCTAATTTCTCAATGCGTTTCTTAACATATAGTTCAACAACATCAATTCTTTTCATATTGTTTCATCCTTTCCATAATGATTGTTTCTAGCTTTAATTTGGTTTCCTTTGCAAATACTCCGTGTGCTAAGTTTTCATGGCAACATCTACACAAACACGCTAGGTTATTTAATTCACTTGTACCGCCTCTACCCCTAGGCAATATGTGGTGTACCTCTGTAGCAGGTGCGCCACATATTACACAACATGGATAGCCATCTATACTATCTCGTTCAATAGCTTGTGGTCTTGTTATTTTGTAAAGTTTATCGTCATTCCTTTTTCGCTTGTTCACTATCCCAACCCTCTATGAGTGATTGAATGTATTCGCTAGGCTCTAACTTGATGCCTAGTTGTTCGCATTCGTCTGTTAGACAATCAATAAGCCTTGCCATTTCTTTCGTGTTGTATACGCTGCTTCCGTGGTAGCACATGATATTGTGATACCCCACCAACGTTTTACATTCGCCAGCATCTTCGGCTATCCATCCTAGTCCGTGTCCTTGCCATATTTGGATATAGCGTTCGATTGCATCCTCTCTTACTGGTACATACGAGAAATGTCCACAATCTTTTATTGCCTTGCGGTATACGTCCTCTTTAGACATATACGAATGATTGCTCATTACTTCTGCTATTTTTTGACACAGAACCCAGCAGTATGCATTAGCGTTCATGCTACGTGATTTTGATTTTCTTTTAATCTCAATCACATATTCTTTTTCTTTATCTAATTTCGCTAGATCGTTGTCATGTGGTGCTGGTATAACTATCATTACACCTAGCGGGCTTCTTAATGTTTCGATGTTATTTGTTGTCCACTTCATAACCTTTTACCCAGTCATAAAGCTTAGACATTTGATCTCTTGTGATGTTATCAATCACACCAACACCAAACATTTGAGTTAATTGGTGTGATACTTGTTTTTCGTTTAACCCATGTTCACTTGCCATTTTTAATACGATTGCGTAAGCATTGTGAGGGTCAAATTCTTTTTCTTTCTTTTCCTTTTCTGCCGCTGCATTGATTTTGGTATCTTGTAAACCTCGATACACATCCGCACCTACACCAATCATTTTTGCTGCAGTACCTAATGCATCGGTAACCGCCATCTTAAATGCCTCATCGTTACCATGAAAACCATTTTTATCTTTGTAGATTAAGAAATCACCACCATAGCCGGGAATTGGCTCACTCCATGTATCTCCATCTTTGATATATAGATTTACCAATACATACAACATGGTTTCTTTTGTTTCTTCAACTGGTACTTGTTGACTGCTAACAACCTCAAATTTCCAACCAATGCCGCACATACCATATGTTTCCGTTAATATTTCCCATCGCCATTGAGGGGAAATATCATATTTTCCTTTGAGTTTCCCAAAGTCAATTACCTTTAACGCTGATTGCGGTACAGTTTTTACTGCATTATATCTACTATCCATCTATACCTCTTTGTACTTGTAACCACGCATTTCTAAGAAATCAGTTAAATCTTTTACATCATCTTCCGTTAAATCGTAAACAGTTACTGTAAAACCAGTTTTAGTTTCTACAACTTCGATTGTTTCAACTGGTTCATTTGTGATACTTGCTCGTGCAGCCTCTTCCATTTCGTTACGCTCTGCAAATTTTGCATTGATTAACTCTCTAGCCTGATCTAACGGCATATCTTTTACTGCATCCCAACATTCATCAAATGTGATTGGTGTTGCTAGTTCGTATTGTTGATTACAAGTATCTACAACAAATTCAATCATGCCTTTTTTCTCTGCTAAGATTTGTTTGTAATCATCATCCGATTGTTGTCTTTTTGAAATCTCAATCATCATTCCCTCAATAGAGATTTCAATGTCTTTCATCTTTGCAGTTTTATTTAACCAGCGTTTATCGTGTTGAAGTTGATTTGCGTACTCTTCACGCACTCCATATTTTTCAATCATCTTTTCGATAAACTTATTGATTGCATCTGTTTTAGCTTGTGCCTCTTTTTCATCAAAGTATTTGATTTGTTCTGCAAGTGGTTTTTCTGCATCGTAAACAACTTTCAATACTTCGTTTACTTCTTCCTCAAACAACTCAATAGGTCTTTTGAGTTCACGTTTTTTCTCTTTACAAAATTTATCAAGCGTTGTCCGATACTTAACAATTTCATTCTTGGCACTTACCATGTCTTTATAGTTATCTTCCGTAACTACAAGACCTTTGTATTTTTCTAATTGTTCTTCAAAGTAAGATTTGATTTCATCTTTGTTCCACTTGAATACTTGTTGATTTTGACTAACAACAGGTGTTAAATTAATTTCCATTTATTTCTCCTTGTGTTAAAATACAAGTAGAGTATTTTCTAATACTCCTACACTAAGTCCGCTAAAACTTCTTCTAACACTTTTCATAGCGGACTTTTTTATTTTCATAATACTTATATTCTTCTAACCAATAGCCAGTTAGAAACCAAAGTGTAACTCCAAACATGGTTTGACAAAACCATGTCCAGTAGTCTATAGTGTCTATTTCTAAACTACCCATAGCACCAACTGCTAGAATTGCACCGATAATTCTCAACGTGTAAAACAACTTAATCATTGTACGCTCCAATATCCAATTTCATTTTTATAATCTCTTATATTCTGTACTGCTCTTTCCACCTTTCTTTTCGCAATGATTTTGTAACATGGGTGGTCGGTTCTAAACGTATTTCTGTTTTTAAAGGCTTTAACTAATTTTTCCTTTTCAACTACTAAATCATTTTTTATTTGATTTACTTTCCACTCAAATCTCATAATTCTTCTCCTACGATCACTAGCATTTGGCTGGTGATTTTTTTTATTTCACTCTTTAACTTATGGTTTTCTTTTCTTAGGCTTTCCACCTCGCTTTGTAGTTTTCTATAACCAATTGCGTTATATTCATCTTCAACACCAGCTAATGCTTCAACCTCTCTTTTGTTAAATTTCACACCACTTATATTTGGTAGTTGTGTTAGCTTTCCTTTATTTCTTAGGTCATACACTGCAGTTAGTGAAATTTGAAATAATTCTGCTACTTGTCTAGCTGTGTATACTAGGCTCTCCATCGCTTTTCATTCCTTGCATGGCGGTCAGCAGTTCTGGCTAACTTCACCCAAGATAGGATAACTTTCTTATTCCATCTTGATTGATTACGTTTAGGCCATTTAGCCTTGATAAGTTTTCGCCAGTATTGGCCATACTCATCATTTCTGCCAGCCCATCCAAATCTTGTTGTGCTTTGGCCATATCTTTTGTTGGCCAGCTTCAAATCTTTTTGATTTTGTACTAGCATCCAATCACCCCTATAAGTGAATTTAATTCACTATTTTATTTAAAAAAAATTTCCTTAGTTTCTTTGCTGGTTAATCTCAACATATCAACCAATCGTGCAATTTCACTAGCTTTAAATTCGCTATCACCTCTCAACTTCTTATATAAAGCCTTTCTAGTGATGTTTAACTCACTAGCTACAAAGTTTAACTTAAAACCTTTAGCGTTAATAATTTCTTTGAGTGTGTCCATTCTACACCCCCTTTCGTTTTGATTATGTGTGAATTTAATTCACACCCATAATATAACATCATGGTGAATATGTGTCAACACTTTTTCCTAAAAAAGTTGATTTTTTTTCACGTTACATTTAAAATCATAATGGATAATAGCGTTAAGAGGTGATTTGATATGACACTATACGACAATATAAAAACATTAAGAGAAAACTTAAAAATGTCGCAAGATGAGTTAGCAAGAAAAGTTGGTTATAAAGATAGAACCAGCATTGCTAAAATTGAAAGCGGTAAAATTGACTTGGCTCAATCTAAAATATTTGCATTCGCCGAAGCTTTAAACACAACACCAGAAGATTTGATGGGTTTAAACTATTACAACGATCATAAAGTATCTGAATATGCACAAGCGGTAAAAGATAACCCTAATTTGAAATTGCTATTTGATGCAAGCAAGGATATGTCCAAGGATGATATTGATTTTGTAATTAATACGATTGAAATGTTGAAGAAACGTGAGGGCAAATAATATGGAATTACTATTCTCTGTTATATCTATAGTTGCATATTTCTTTGATTACCCTACTGTTGCAGGTATTGTAGGTATAGTGGCTGCACTATTATTTATATTATTCTATTCTAAGCAAGAAAAGGCATATACTGTGTTCGTTCCGTGGTTAATAATTTCTGTGCTATTAAATATATTGTTTATTCATTACAAGCCTAATTTTATATTAAGTATAGGGATAGTTTCCTCTATGTCAATATGGATAACATCTGTATTAGCTTGGATATTACATTCAATCACAAATAAATAATGTGTATATTTTTACGCATTTCATGCGATACAATATCCCCATAAGGGGGTTAAGTATTATGAACATAGTTTTGATTTACACCAAGTTAAGACCATCTCAAAATGCAGTACTCACTTTAAATGATGATGGTACTTACACCATTCTAGTTAATCGTGATAAGCCTACTGATGTACAACGTAAAGGTATATTACATGAGATAGGTCATATTCTAAATGATGATATGTATAGTCATGCTCATATTGATTTGTTAGAACGCATGGCACACGCAAGGGAAATAGAGTTCGAGGGAATAAACTTCTACACGCATATATTGTGAGGTACATTATGCAATATAACTTCACCATAAGGAAAAAAGACAAAGGCTTTCAAATCATTGTAGCCTATAAAGACGGATATAAATGGAAACAGAAATCTAAGCAAGGCTTCAAAACTAAACGTGAGGCTAAGGAATATGGACACGTTATAGTTAAGGAATTAGACAAAACAGCACTACTCACCAAAGATACGGAATTAAAAGAATTAACATTCAAGGAATTTGCAGATATGTTCCTTGAAATAAAAAAAGGCCACGTTACGCACAATACATTAAATATGTACCGCCATGCCGTGGATGCCTATAAATCAATTTACAATATGAAGTTATCAGATGTTAAGCCGATACACATACAAAATGTGGTAAACAAAATGGTTTCTTCACCTACTACCATTAATTCATACTATAAAGTGGTTAGTCGTATATTTTATA
>ERZ773090.251-NODE-251-length-42123-cov-6.03387_pt1 | contig 42123 bp, 30 predicted proteins | sample MGYA00580579_ERZ773090 | MGnify/ENA primary metagenome ERZ773090 (study PRJEB29015, sample SAMEA2738014) | human oral metagenome | biome: human oral; feature: human-associated habitat; material: dental | place: China | collected 2132 ... | reverse complement strand
TGACAAGTCCCAATTTTGAGAGGAGGTTTCCTGTATGCGCCGGATGTACCTGCTGGTCGCACTCGTTCTCGCGCTCCTCTCGTTTCTCCCTGCATCCTCCGCAGCAGCGATGACGATGATCTCCCCCGTTGGTCAGCCGATGATCGTCAAGAGCCCGCAGGGGTTTCGTATCCACCCGATCACGGGCGAATACAAATATCATTCGGGCGTTGACCTTGCCGCCGACTACGGAGACCCGATCTATGCCGCTGCAGCAGGCACGGTCACTTATGCAGGCTGGATCAGTGGCTATGGCAATACCGTCATGATTAACCACGGCGGCGACCTCTATACGCTCTATGGGCACAATCAGGAACTCCTTGTCAGTGTGGGACAGTCTGTCCCGCAAGGATTTGTCATCGCCCGTGCAGGCAGCACAGGGAACTCGACGGGACCGCACTGTCACTTTGAGGTGCGCCCGAACGGTGAAAATGGAGAGCCGGTCGATCCGGGGCTCTACGTCCCCGGGCTCCTTGCACTCGAACAGGAACAGGGCGGCGGGCTCGGTCTCGACTTCCATGGGCACACAAAGGACTGGGTCGTGACGAACGACTTCGCGAAGCCCATCAGCGATCTCGTCAACCGCATCGTTGAACTGATTACGACAGGGCTGGAGCTCCTGCAAGATTACGTGGCGAAGATCTTCTTCGTCCTCGTCGCCATCGACCTTGCTCTCGGCGGAATGAGCAAGGCGATGATGCCGACGAACGAGGATCGGGAGGGGCTTTTTAAGTGGCTTGTACGGCGCGGCCTCTTCTATGGGTTCTGCCTGGTACTCCTCTACAACTGGGGTGATTTTGTCGGTAATCTGGCACTCCATGGCTTCCCTGCGCTTGGAGCACTCGCAGGTGGCGATCCCTCGGGGGCGGAGGCGGCCGTCTCCGATCCGACGAAGATTGTGCAGAAAGGGATGAACATCATCGCGCCGGTCTTTAACGGTGTCATCCACTCGACCGGTGTATCCAATGTCATACTCCTTCTCCTTGGCGGTGCGGGCTCGGTTCTCCTCATGCTGGTCTTTGCGGCGATCCTCTTCGTTCTCTTCTGCTTCATCGGCTACTACATCGCCATCGCCTATATAGAATTTTACGCGACGATCCTCTTCAGCTTTACCGTGTTCTCTCTTGCAGGACTGAAGCACGTACGGCATTTCGCGTCAAATGGCATCAATAGCGTCTTTGCTGCCGCGCTCAACCTCATGTTTTTCTGCCTCTTTGCGGCGATGCTCCAATCGACGATGGAGCACATCGTCGTCGAGAATCTCATGTCGCAGGCGGTCGCCGTAGAGGCGGCATCGGGCGGTCCGGAGCAAAATATCGCAGGACGCCCGAAGGCGGAGCTCGCCTACCGCATTTCGCAAATCATGCAGGAGCGGTACGGGCGCACGCTCCATCCCTCGTGGATTTGGGCGCAGCTCGCCCATGAGACAGGGAACTTCACCAGCCGGCTTGCCGTCGAGGATCACAACTACGGCGGCATCAAGGCGTACGGCAACGCGAAGACCGCTGGCATCTCACCCGAGGGTGACTACTACCGTCACTTCGACAGCGATGAGGAGTTCGCACAGTATGCGGCATCGAACTACAACGCCTACGCCGAGGACGGCATCTATGATGCACGCACCATCGGGGAGTTCGCGGCGGCTCTCAAGCACGGCGGCTATTTCGGTGCAACGCTCGAATCCTATACGGCTGCACTGATCGCGTACGTCGGCGGCAGCGCGGGGGTAGCACAGCAGGCGGTCGCGAACAATCTGTTGCTCCTCCAGCTGATCCTTGTCGTTCTCATGTATATGTACTTTGCCGACCGCCTCCACAAGTTCGTCAATACCCAGTTCGGCGGAGCGGGCTTTAAGCTCTCCGAGCGTCAGGGCATCTTTAACTAAACGTGAATATGATAGGAGAAGATTCAGGTGTTCAAATTGAACACCTGAACAAGAAGGAGATGAGATTCATGTTTTTGCAGAAATGGAAGAAGCACCGCACAAAAGTTATGTTCGTTGCTCTCTTTACGGTATCGGCATCGGTCGGTGCGCTCGTCGCACATGTCCACGATGGCGAAGCGTGGGGCTCATGGCGTCCGCTCGATCCACCAAACTACTACAGTCCGACCTCGATCTCGTGGGCGGACACGGCGAACCCGGGGCACTATTTTTACGGCGACGTGGCACAAAACGGTGGGAATGTCTACGACATCACACGCGAGATCAAGTCTATCCTCTTCGGCGAGAAGTTTACGCATATCCTAGAGACGATCACGGCGCAGCTCGGGATCGACATCAAGAATAAGATACCGCTCGATGCGGGTATCCTCCATGCGACGGGACAGGTCGCCCAGGAGAAGGGGGAGCGTACGGCAGCCCTCTATGAGACGATGCAGCGGGGGCTCCTCACGGAGAGTACGAGTTTTCACGACTACGAGGAGAGCCCTGCGAACTACGAGGCACAGCGCATCCGCTCACACCAGCGGCAGGAAGTCGCTGCAGCCGCGGGAAAATATGCGCAGCTTGCGAGCAATGCCCTCGCCGACAACAATGCGACGCGGGAGGCAGTGCACGCGCTTGTCGCAGCAGCGGCAAACGCCCAAGGCGAGACGGAGCTGCGGCAGATCATGGAGCAGCTGAATGCGCTCAGTGCACTTGATCAGGCGCAGGTGAATGCACTCCTCACGGCAAAGGTGCAGCTCGAGAACGATATGCGTCGTGTTAAGCTCGACCAAGAGATCGAGTGGGCAAAGCAGGCGGAGGACGCAAAGATTATCGTCACCGATCCATACAACGAGGAACGCAACGCTGTGAGCGGCTACACGCGCGAGAAGCCCCGCGGGTTCGTCGCCTTTAAGTAAAGAACGGCGCAGGAAAGATCGCTATGGTCTTACCTGCGCCGTTGTGGTATCATAGAAGGGAGGAGGCGATTTTATGAAACTGGATTATGATGTGACGCTTCATCTTGAAGTGCTGCATGAAGGCTTTTCCGAACTACTTTCGGAGATTCGGCATCTCGAAGACGCTCTGCATATAGACATGATGGATCAAAATGAGCCACTTGCCGAATTTGAGAAGCACGTCGCTACGGTCTATCATGGAATCTTCGGCGCAAACTATAATACAATGGATGATGTGCAACAACTGACACAGCAACTCGATGATGCCCGTGCATATCTGAGGGAGATGGAGGCGCGTGGTGCCCGACAGCTGGAATGCGCAGGAGCTTAAGCGGAAAAAGGAGAAGATTAAGCGTGGTCTATTGATCGGTGTTTCACCTGTTAGGCAGCCGCGTGCTTATCTGCTCGCCGGACAGCCTGGAGCGGGGAAGTCCACCATGGCGAGGAAATTTACTCAAGAGCATCACGGCAATATCGCCTTCATCTCGGGCGACGACTACCGCAAGGATCATCCACATTTCCTTGAGCTACAAGCGCAGTACGGTGATGATGCTGTCCTCCATACACAACAGTTCGCGGGGAAGATGACGGAGGCTCTGATCGACGATCTGAGCAGAGCGCAGTATCATCTCATCATTGAAGGGACACTGCGGACGACTGAGGTGCCGCTACGGACACATGATCTTCTGGTCTCACGGGGATATGATGTCTCTCTGAATGTGATTCTCGTACGTCCCGAGGTGTCATACCTCAGTACCCTGAAACGCTATCGACTGATGGAGGAGGAAGGGCTTACCCCACGCATGACACCGAAGGAACATCATGACGGTGTTGTGCGTTCTCTCGTTGATAATCTGCATACGCTCTATGAGCAGGATGCTTTTCAAGACATTCGTGTCTACAACCGCGCAGGAGAATGCCTCTATGACAAGGCGAAAACGCCATTTCGCGATCCGTCCGATCTATTCCGTGAGGAGTTCTCACGGGAATTGACGAGCCGCGAGGAGACACGTATCGAGGCGGACTATGCGCCGTATGTGGGGCAAGCAAAAGTTGAAGAGACTCTGCGTGCCTATGCAGAGTTCTTCCCACAGGAGGAGCGCGGCAGAGGTGGCCGCTGAGGGCAGTAGATAAAACAGTATAAAACTAAAATCGGCTTACAGGATCACACCTGCAAGCCGATTTTTTGTGTCTACCGGGCTTTCGCGGACTTTATTGCCCACGCGCTGCCCTCCTCGATCTGCGCCTCGATCATCTCCTCGACTTCCTCGTCGCTCGGAATCTCGTCCTCTGCGTAGGTGTTCGGATAGCCGAGATCGGAGCCGAACATCTCGACGGCCTCCTCCTGTGTGATGATCTCGCCGCCGAGAAAGCGCGGATCATCGGGATCAACGTGGATGGCGCTACTCTGATACTGCATGGAAACTCCTCCTCCTTTATGTGCAATACGCCTTTTCTCAAGTATATCGGATTATCGGAAAGAAATCCATGTGCTTAGAAAAACGTGCAGTATTTTAATTCTGCATGCCTTTACAATAGAGGTATAGGCATAACAGGAGGTGCGCACATGGTCACAGCAGAAGCCCTCATTGATGAGAGGGAGCGGTTCTTTCAGGAACTGCGGAACAACAAGACGCGGTTCCGTGATTTTCTCGGCGCAATGGCTGCCCACTATCGGCAGCCGATCGCACGGCAGGTAGCGATCTTTTTCCATGCGCCGGCGGCAGGACGCGCCTATGGAGAAGAATCTCTATGGGAGCGGTTCGGCACGGATCTCCGTCACGATGCGGAGGGCGTCCCCGTCCTCAGCGCGGATGAGCGCAGCGTCATCCGTCTCTATGAACGCAGTGAGACACAGGACGCGGGGCATCCGCTCTTCGATCAGCTCGTCTGGACGTATGACGAAGCACGGGACGGCGCGGCCCTGCGGCGTGTATGCGGGGCAGAGGAAGGACAGACGGCAGCAGAGGCTGTGCTCGCGGGAATGTCCCGTCTGCGTGAGGCGGGATACAGCGAGCTGGAACTTCTGGGCGCGGGCTATCTGGCATTGGAACGCCTGGGACTGGACGCGGAGGAGCATCTCGGGCTGCCGCTCATCCTCGCACCGTACGAAAATGTCGATGCAGAGCAGCTGCTTAGCGGCATTCAGCGTGCGGCAATGACGATTCTCGACCCACTGGCGCAGGAGGTACGGACGCATATTGTGCAGGAGCAGAAACAAGAGCAAGAAAGGAAGGCGAATGAGCATGATGCTGTTTACGGAGAGCGAGATGGCGCAGCTGACGGCGCATCTGAGGAAAGAGGCGGCGGAGCGCGAGAGAGCGGAGCAGGAGAACCAGGTGATCAGCAATCTGATGGAGCAGTACGCAGAGATGAACTATCTGTATCAGGTCGAGGAGCTGACACCGCCGGCGGCACAGCAGATCGAGAGCCTGCGCCTGACAGCGTTCGCAGGGGAGATGGATCGGTCGCAGCAGGAGGAGAGGGAAATCCCCGCACAGGAGGAGATACCACGCATACCGGGACGATGGGCAACGTTACGGAGAGCGTATCTCCAGTCCTACCGACCGAAGGAGTGGGCGACGATGCTGGTGAACGGGACAGCAGCGGCACATCTCCAGCAGGTGCAGGAGGAGACGGAGATGCGGTATCGGACGATGTATCGTCAGGAGGAAGCACGGCAGATTCTGGGGCAGAATCTGCGGGGGCTGGAGGAAGTGCAGCGGAGCAGGATGATCGAAGCGCAGCTGCGGGAGATTCTGACGGCAGAACTCGCGTACTAGCAGAGGAGCACGAGCCCCTTGCTGTGGATTTTTCGACCATCGACTATGATGCGGATATGCGTACGACAGCAGGAAAGCGCGCCGTCTTTCGACGCAACCTTGCCGCGATTCTGACACTCAAGGAGCTTGAGCGTCAGGGCCGTACAGCGACCTCAGAGGAGCAGCGCCTCCTCGCATCCTACAGCGGATTCGGCGGGCTCTCCGAGGCGTTCGACCCTGCCAATAAGGCGTGGTCGGCAGAGTACGATGCACTTCAGACGCATCTGACGAACGAGGAATACCGCGCAGCGCGCAGCAGTATTCTGGATGCCTACTATACGCCGCCCGATGTCGCCAAGGCAATCTATGAGGGCTTGCAGCACCTCGGCTTTACCAAGGGGAATATCCTCGAACCGTCCTGCGGGGCAGGGCGGTTCTTCGCCGCGATGCCTGAGGAGATGCGACGAGAGAGCCACGTTTGCGGCGTGGAGCAGGATACACTCTCTGCGCGTATCGCCGCCGCTGCGCATCCTGATGTACGTGTCGCAGCACAGGGCTTTGAGACGACACGTTTCGCGGATGGGAGTTTTGATCTTGCCATCGGCAATGTACCCTTCGGCGAGACGCCGATCACTGCCGATCCGCGCTACGGCGGCGCAGGGCTGCTGCCGCATGACTACTTTCTTATGAAAATGTTGGACGAGGTGCGTGACGGCGGACTGGTCGCCGCGATCACGTCGAGCGGAACGATGGATAAGCTGTCGCAGCGCACGCGCGATATGCTGTCTGAACGCGCTGACCTTGTGACAGCGATGCGCCTTCCTGCCGAAACCTTCGCAGGAGCAGGAACAGCGGTCACCTCGGATATCCTTGTCTTCCGCAAGAAGTGTGATGCGAAGGCCGTCGTAGAGGAGGATATACACAAGACGACACCGCCGCATACATGGGTGAATGTCGAACAGACAAGTTATATTAACGGGCAGAATTTTTCCGAGGAGCACGCCGTCAACCGATACTATACCGATCATCAGCCGCAGCATGTACTTGGCAGATGGGAGGAGCGCAAGGGACGCTACGGCACGGAGCTGTCTGTCGCGGCAGAGGAGGGGGCGGAGCTCCGAGAGCGGATTGCTGCAGTCTTTGACGAGATTTCCGCAGGAAGCGTCTACGCGCCGGCGGAGACGGAACTACCGATTCCTATGCAGGCAAAGGAGCCGGATGTGCGCGCTATGGGCTTTTACCTCTCGGGTGGTGCGCTGATCTACATCGATACTGACGGCGAGGAGACTGCGCCTACACTCGATGAAAAGGTGCGGGCACGCGTAATCTCTGCTGTCCTCCTGCGTGATGCCGGGCACGCCGTCCTCGAGGTGCAGCAGAGAGGCGGCAGCGCAGAGGAGCTGCGCTGCGCACAGAAGACGCTCGGCGAGCTCTATGACGGACATGTCAAACGCTATGGGCATATCGCCGCCGACCGCACGCTTGCGAATGTGTTCTACGCCGATCCAGGCTATAACTTTATCCGCGCCTATGAGATCAAGGATGCGAAGGGGAACTTCGTGGCCAAGGCAGACATCTTCACGGAGCGCACCATCCTGCCGGAAATTCGCCCGGAGCACGCCGATACGCCAGAGGATGCGCTCGTAATCTCTATGCAGCAGAAGGGCGATGTCGATCTTCCGTATATGAGCGAGCTGTGCGGAAAGCCTGTGCGAGAGATAGCAGACGAACTGGAATTTACGCACCTCTACTTTGACGACCGTACGAAAACGTACGTGCAGGCGGACGAGTATCTCTCAGGCAACATCCGCGCCAAGATCGAGGACATTGACGCGCAGCTTGACACCGTGCGCAGCGAGCGTGATACACGCGTTGCGCAGGTGCGCTATCCCTCCGCCTGTGCGGAACTCATGGAAGGTGCGCCGACCGTCATACCGGAGCCGCAGAACGCGCTCGAAGAGGGTATGCGCGAGATCATGGAAAGCCTGCCGACGGTCGGGCGCGCTCGTATGCGTGCGAATTTCAAGGAATACCTGAATACCATTGATGAGGCTGCGTTCCCTGACTGGCGTTCGAGTGTCGCACGGTATGCGGTGTTTTTCATTAACAGCGTAGATGGCATGTATAGCAGGTATGATTCATGGCTGCCGGCAACGCTGATGGAGGATCGCGCACTCGGTTTTCAGCTGATGCGCCGTGATCCCCGCTTTTTCTCACGCCGGGAGGATGAGCAATTTCCTGGGGCAGGATTCTCCTATGAGCTCTATCGAGCGCAGGAGCCCGGTAGAAGCAAGATCACGTTTCTGCAAGAGCTGCGCGATCCCATGAAGAGGCTGTCCATGCTGCATCTGATGGATACTGCCGAGCAGTATCTTGCGGCTTGCCAGGAGAAGGGAGAAACGCCGGAACTCTCGGTGTTGGAAGAGCAGTACCGGGAGTCTCTTGACATACAGAAGAGCAGCACAGCGGGGCGTGATGAGGAGACGGCAATCCTCGACACCCGCATTGCACGGATGGAACGCAACCGAGCGGCACTCGAGGCGGTTCTCCCGACACGTGTGGAGATCGGCGACATCAGTGTCGGTCTCGGTACGTCGTGGCTGAAACCCACGTACGTGCAGGAGTTCATTCATGCGCTCGGTCTCGCCGAAGTGCGCGTTGACTACGTGGAGGAGACAAGCACATGGAAGGTCACGAAGACAGAGCGTCTTTCCTATGAGCTTTCCTCGGAGACGCAGTACGCAGCGGGCACGAAGAAGGCATACGAGCTGATCGAGCTTTGCCTCAATCAGCGCAATGCGCAGGTGCGTGTCCCCCTTGCAGAGGGCTCGGATCAGACGGTCGTCGATGCAGAGCTGACGACGCAGGCACAGATGAAGCAGCAGGAGCTGCGCGACAAGTTCCGTACGTGGCTGCTCTCCGATCCCGTCCGCGTGAAGGAGATCGAGGACTACTATAACCGTCGGTTCAACAGCGTGCGTCTGCGTGAGTATGACGGCTCGAACCTGACTTTTCCGGGCATGTCGAATACGATTGCCCTCAAGCCGCATCAAAAGGATGCCATCGCGCACAGCCTTTTTGGCGGCAATACGCTCTTTGCCCACTGCGTCGGTGCGGGCAAGACGTTTGAGATGGTCGCCTCGATTATGGAATCCAAGCGCATGGGGCTCTCACATAAGGCGCTCATGGTCGTTCCGAACCATCTCACGGCGCAGACCGGCGAGGAGTTCCAGCGGCTTTATCCGCGTGCGAAAATCCTCGTCGCGCAGAAGAAGGACTTCGAGAAGAAGAACCGGCAGGAGTTTATCTCGCGCATCGCGACGCAGAATTGGGACGCCGTCATCATCGGTGCATCCTCGTTTGAAAAGATCAAGCTGTCTGCCGGACGTGAGGCAGCGATGCGGCAGCGCAGCATCGATGAACTCGAGGATAGGCTTCTTGCCCTGCGTGCAAGCGGTGTATCGACGAATGACTTCTCCATCCGCAACATCACGAAGCTCGTCAACAATCAAGCGGCACGGCTCAGAAAACTCGAGCAGTCGAACCGCAAGGGCATGGACGATGTGATTACGTTCGAGGAGCTGGGCGTTGACAAGCTCGTCGTCGATGAGGCGCATGAGTTCAAGAATCTTGAGGTCGTGACACGTCATGCGCGTGTCGCAGGTGTCGGGACGACCGATCATGTGCAAAAGACTTGGGATCTCTACATGAAGACGCAGTACATCAATGAGATCACGGGGAACAAGGGGCTGATCTTTGCCACAGGGACGCCGATCTCCAATGCCATGACGGAGATTTATACCATGCAGCGGTATCTCGCACCGCATGTCCTAAAGGAGCTCGGGCTCGAGAATTTCGATGCATGGGCAGCGGCATTTGCGGATATTGCGGTCAGCATGGAGCTAAAACCTGAGGGACGCGGGTATCAGCTCAAAGAGCGATTTGCGAATTTCCGCAACCTGCCTGAGCTCATGACGAGCTTTAAGGCGTTCGCCGATGTGCGGACGGCAGATATGCTCGCGGGCGATGTCGCTGTGCCGACCGCCGAGATCATCGTCGATAAAGCACCTGCATCAGCGACGCAGAAGGCGATCATCGACGATCTGGTGCAGCGTGCGGAATATATTCGCAACAGACGTCCGTTGCGCGTTCAGCGTGTCGATGGGACAGCGACAGAGGACAGTATGCTCCTGATTACGCACGCAGGACGTGCGCTCTCCCTCGATCCGCGTCTCGTGGATGCGGATGCGCCGGACAGACCGGACAGCAAGGTGAACCGATGCGTGAAGAATCTGCTCGACACATATCGTGCGACGGATGCACAGCGCGGGACGCAGATTCTCTTCTGCGACGAATCGACCTCTACGGGTGCCGGGAAGGGCAGATTCAATGTCTACGACGACGTGCGCGAGAAGCTCATCGCAGCGGGCATTCCACGCGAGGAGATCGCCATCGTGCAGGAAGTCGCAGACAAGGACAAGCAGAAGCTCTTTGACAAGGTGCGCAGCGGTGAGGTTCGTATTCTGATCGGCTCGACGGGTACGCTCGGTGTCGGAACGAACGTGCAGGATCGCCTTGCGGCACTGCATGATCTCTCCGTCCCATGGCGTCCTGCTGATCTTGAGCAGCGTATGGGGCGCATCGTGCGTCCCGGCAACCAAAACGAGACCGTGAAGATTTTTCGCTATGTGACAGAGGGGACGTTCGATGCGTACCTCTGGCAGACCGTGGAGAACAAGCAGAAGCAGATCGCACAGATCATGACAAGCCGCAGTCCGCTCCGCAGTCTTCAGGATATGGATGAGACGGTGCTCTCCTATGCAGAGCTCAAGGCGGTCGCGACGGGGAATCCGTTCCTGCGCGAAAAGATGGAGATCGAGAACCGCCTGGGACGCATCCAGCTCGCCAAGATCGACTATGAGACCACGCGGCAGAAACTGCAGAAGTTTATGGCGATTGACGGTCCCGTACGGCTCAAGGATAAGGACGCAAAGATCGCCGGGCTGATGGCAGACAAGCTGCGCATGGACGATGCAGCGTTGAAGGACAGCGATGGGAAGAACCTGTTTCAGATGACGCTCGGCGAGAAGATCATCACGGATCGCGACGAGGCGGCAAAGATTCTGATGACAGCGGCCAAGGGCGGATTTACCGCAGCGACGGCAGTCAAGGGGTCATATCGCGGGATGAATCTGCGTATTTTGATTGATCCTATGGCGATGGAGCCCTATCTTTCACTCTCGGGTGCACGGACATACCGCATCGGCTTTTCCGAAAAACCGGAGGTTACGATGCGCCGTCTCGATGCTCTCCATGACGGGATCATCAAGGAACTGAAGGCGACGCAGGAGGAACGCAGCCGCATCGCCGAGGATGTCAAGGAAGCGGAGGAGAAGATCAAGAAGCCGTTCCCGTATGCAGCCGAGGAGGCGGAAAAGAAGGCGCGGCTCATTGAGATTGTGCGGCAGATGGAGCAAGGCTCTGACGTGGCGATTGCCGCGCGTGCAGCAGTTCCCCGTGAAGCCGTCAGCGAGGAGCCGGCACGAGCCGCCTATGCAAGATAAGAAGGAGAGAGTATCATGGCAAAGAAAAAATCCGCCGAGCAGCGTGCACCGAAAGCGGATATCTATGCAAAGACCACCGAGAAAATCATCGCGTTGATGGAGACAGGAAAACTTCCGTGGCAAAAGGGATGGGATCGCAGCATCGGGGCATCGCTCGTTTGCCCGATCAATGGCAGAAACGGGAAACGCTATGCGCGGCTTAATAGTATTTTTCTTTCGTTCGTCATGGCAGAGAAGGAGAGCAACGACCCACGGTTTTTCACGATGGGGACGCTCAATGCACAGAATCGCATCTTTCGGGAGCGTGTCGCGCAGAAACGCGAGCAGGGGCAACCTGTCAATCCTGAGATGGAGTGGCAGTACGGTGTCCGAAAGGGTGCGAAATCCGTACTGGTCCAGATGTCCTGGAAGCAGACGAAGGATAAGTACGGCAATCCGCTGCCAAAGGATGAGCAATACTGGGCAAAGCGGTTCTGCAATGTTTTTCATGCCTCCGACTGCGTGCGGCGCGAGTATCTGAAGGATAAGGACGGAAATCCTGTCCTTGATGAAGATGGCAGGAATAAATATATCGAGCATCCGCTCAAGGAGTATGTGCCCAAGGAGAAGGGCTATACGCATGAGGAGCAGTATGAGATTGCCGAGGGCATTCTCGCAGCGAGCGGGGCGAAGATCGTCCATGACGTGCCGTCGCTCAAGCCCTATCCGTGTTACTCGGTGAGCACCGATACAATCCATTTGCCGCCGAAAGAGGCGTTCTCTGCCCTCGGTGAGTACTATGCGACGGCACTGCATGAACTCTCTCACTGGACATCTCATGAAAGCCGCTTGAATCGTGACGTGACGGGGGATCACTCCACGGAGGCTTATGCTAGGGAGGAACTGCGTGCAGAGCTTGCCTCTGCCTATCTCGCGCTCGATCTCGGGTTGCCGATGAATCCAACGAATCATGCCGCCTATGTGCAGCACTGGATCAAAGACCTCAAAGAGGACAATATGGCGATTTTCACCGCATCGAATGATGCACGAAAGATCGCAGATTATGTCAAAGGCTTTATGCCCGAGCGTTTCCGCAGCGAGGAGCTGACCATCGCAGAGACGGATACCGTCGATCTCGACGCCGTGCAGGAAACGGCGGCAGAGGAGAAGTCCGCAACCAAGGAAGAGCCTATCGCCAGCGGATATACGGCAGCGGAGGAGGAAAGCGCAGCAGTGGAGACCGAGGAATCGGCTGCTGCGACTATGGATGCGGTACATCGCGTCGCGGATACGGCGGAGCTGACCCTTCCGTCCGAGACGCTGACGCGTGAAACAGCGCGATTCTATAAGTATCTCCTAACGCAGCGACCGGCAGATGTTGGTGCACTCCCAAAGGAGCATCTCTATCTCGTCGATCCCGACGATTCTGCGGCGCGCTATGGTGCGGTCTACTATGAGAAACAGCTGCCTGCAAGCGTGGCAGCGGCACATGAACTGACACCGGACTATCGCTATTTTGCGAACAAGTCCATGCATGTCACGCTACATCAGCGGCGACGTGATGCCGAGCCCGAGGGCGGGCCGTCCTATTTGAAGCGCGACTATGAGGTTACGTTGCAGGAGAACTACATCCGCACGGATGCGATGCGCACCGAGGGACTTGACCGCATATTTGCGCATCTCTGCTTACACCCGCCGCAGGAAGGACGTTTCCTTGCAGAAGGGGATCTCATCGAAACAGATGGTCGTATCTTCCGCGTGGCAGATGTCGGATTTGTCGAGCAGGAACTGAACGCACATAAGGGAGATTTTGTTCTCACGCCGCTTGCGGATGAGCGTGTGCAGCAGCTGAGTTCCGCTGCGGAAGAAAGCATCGGTGCGGATGCCTACCGTCTCTACACGGAAAAGCTGCGGGAGATGTTCTATCGCGCAGAACAGGGATATGATTCGGTGGCGATGCACCCCGGGTGGTTTTCCGGTACAGATGACATGCAAGAGATGGCGCGTATATTTGGCGATCAGGATTATTCGAGCAATTTTCGTGAGCGTGCCTATCAGAACGGTCTCTCAAGTTATACGCCGACGGATGAGCGGGGATGGAAAAAAGCAGATACCGCGTATGCCATTGGGGAGATCAAGGCTGCTCTCGCCGATGACGCAGATGCCTATCTCGAACTCGACCGTCTGCGCAGCAGCATCGCTGATACAATCCAACGCAACAGTCCCTACGCTGCCATTTCTCAGGATCGCGCCTACGGGAAAGAAATTGTCCGCAATGCAGAAAAAGAGCCGTCAATCAAAAAACTTCTCTCGGTGAACGAACTGATCCAGCGCGAGCCGGCACTCGTTGAGGAGTATGTGGCGAAGTACAGCAGATAAAAAGATTGCCTGTTCTAGCTCCCGCCGGGGTCCGATTCCCCATGGCAGCTAGAACAGACAACCTTGTTGACAACAGTATAACACGCAAATCAAGCATGTCAACAAAAAGCGATTCCCTTCTATCCCAGCCTGCTGGCAACAGCCACCTACAACTGAGAGGAATCGCTTTGATAAGAGCATAGCAGAGGTTATGCGTTGCGTCAATGGATATGCTAGGGAAAAAGAAAGGGAATGCCATGCTTGAGAAGGACTGGGAAGATATGTCAGGTGCTGAAAAAGATCGCGTACGGAAAGAGGAGCAGGAGAAATTCTCTCGTATGTATCCAATCGTAGCATCAGCAAATGCCATCCATGCAAACACTGCTGCTGCAGCTCGTAAGATGGCAATCGAATACTGGAAAAAGAATCACCCCAATGGTGTAACGATCAACACTATCATCGGTGATGTTGATATTGACACAAAAAGCATAAAAGCCAGCCTATTTCATGGGCTTGTTCAGGGGAAATTGGATGCAGTACCAACTCTAAAAGCTGGAATGGAGAAGGCTGCGTATATTTCCACAATGAAAGATTTTGATGGAAATCCTCTGCAAAATCATTTTTTCTTATATAAAACTGATTTTTCAGGTGAGGAAAACTATGTTCTTTGTCGGATCAGAACAAATAATGCAAAGCAACGTCTTTACATACATGAAGTAATGAAGGCTTCGGAATTTGTGCAACAGAAAAGCGATGCCCTTCAATCCCAGCTCGCAAATGGAAACCATCAGCAACTGAGAGGCATCGCTCTTTATAAAAATATGATAACAGATTTTTTACAAGGTGTCAACGGGAGTTTTTACCCCGAGCAGAAGGAGGATAAGAAAATGGCAGTATCAAACGCCGCTATGTATCATCAGGAAATCATCGACAGTCTTACCGTCGCAGAGGAATCTCTGCGTGAGGAGGATGCTAAACACCTACATAGTGCTGTGAAGAATTTGCATGTGAGCATGGAGAAGGTTGAGGAGGCAGAGCAGACCTGCGGCGCGGATCAGGAGACATGGGACGGCTACGCTGCGCGCCACGAGAACATTGTCCGCCGGATCGAGGCAGCAGGTGACGCGAGGAGCGAGGGCAAGTCCGATGAGGAGTGCAGCGACGCACTTATCGATGCACAGGAATCTCTGCGCGAGGGAACGGCGTATATGGAGGAGAGATGTGCAGCGATCCTCCAGCGGGAGAAAGAGTACCAAGAGGAACTCGCAGGACTGAGAGCTCGCATCGAGGAGCTGGAACGCGAGCGTGAGGTACGGGTACAGTCCCCTGAGGAGCTTGCCCGCTGCCTTGCTGCATCGACGGAGTTCCTTACTGCCGTCGAGGAACTGCGCCGTGAAGCGAAAGCGCAGCCGCGCATCATCGCATCCGAGATGTATTCCGCATCACGCAGGGCGGTCAAGGATGCCTACTACAGTGTCAAGCTCGCACCGACCAAGGTGAAGAACTATCTTCGTCAGCGTGCGCAAAAGGCAGTTGATGGCGTGCTTCACAGCGTCGCAAGCGTATTCGACAAGGGAATTGCCGCACTCGAACAGAGACGCGCAGGAATTCTCCGTAAATCTCATGAGATGCAGTCAGCATCGGAGTTCTATCGTGATGCACTGAAGGACGCATTGGAGAGCAGCAAGGCGGAGCGCAGCATGGAGACAGAGCGCACGATCGCGCGCAGCATGGCAAAGGCGGGCTTCGGCGCATACGCCATTGAGAAAGTCCTGCGCGCCGAATCCCCCTACCGCAAAGAAATGGAGCAGGGCGATGCCAAGAACATCGCGAAGGACGCTGTTCAAGAAACGAAAGAGCAGCGCGAAGAAAAGACGCGGTGACACGTATAGGGAATTTGATGCATTTTCTGACAAATGTATGGGGTGTATAATGAGAAAACTGGATGATGATGCATTTGCCGAAGAGCTTGAGGCGTGGGTAAATAACGGCTATAGTTATGGACATCCACCAATTCGAGTTATGCAAACCCCATTTTCTTTGCAGTTAATAGGGATGAAGGATCTTCCCATTTATATTGATCCATCGAAATTAAGCAAAATCATGCTTGTCGATCATCCTGAAATTACATTGGAGGTACTCAAACAGCTACCACAATCTTTGAGGAATCCTATGATGATCTTTAGATCGAAGACCCAATCAGATCGCATTGTCGCATCACTTTCGTTAAAAGATACATCAGGCATAGAAATTCTCGTCCCCTTTGTCCTAGATCAACCTAAAGCATGGAAACAAGCAAATGTCATCACATCAATCTATGCTAAGGAAGACCATGGACATCCACGCTATAAATGGTATATAGATTGTATCAATGCTGGGCTTCTTCTTTATGCGCATAGAGAAAAAGCCGCTCAGTTTCTCACATCCGCCGGGGTCCAATTCCCCATGGAAGAGCAAACTAACGGCTTTCTTACGTATAGAATAAAGGATGAAAATGATCTTGTCAAGTATAAAAAAGAAAAAGAACGCCTGATTTCGAGCGTGCAGGGGAGCGACGAAGAACTCTGGCGAGAGAAGGACTATCATGAGCAGCTTTCCGGGATTCGTGGACGCATCGAAGAGCTCGGTCGAGAAACGCGGTCACAGTTTCCCGAAGAATTTGTACGTTGCCTTTCCGCATCGGAAGAATTCTTTGCTGCACTCGACGATCTTCGAGATGAAGCCGCAACGCAGGCACATGACATTGGTGATCAAATGCTTGCCGCCTCTCACACGGCAGCAGAGGAAATGTACTACAGTATAAAACTTGCGCCGACCAAGGTACGGGCGCATCTGGATCGTTGTGCACATGATGTGGTCAGAGATGTTCTCTCTGCCGTTGCAGATTCTTTTGCGTATCATACAATGGCAGTGGAGCACCGTCGTGCAGAGATTCTCAAGGCAGAGGATCACACCAAGGACGCTGTTCAAGAAACGAAAGAGCAGCGCGAAGAAAAGACGCGGTGATCTGTCAGCGACCGTGCGAGGATTCCTCGGCGATCTCGTCGCGCTCGAACGTCGAGAGCAGTGCCCAGTTGTCATCCATGCGATCCTTGCGGTCTTTGGCAATGAGCTGCACGGCACGCGGCACGCTGCGCAGATGATCGGCAAGTGCGCGTGCATCATCCATCGGCGAGCCGCCGCTCTTCGATGCAGGGCGATAGCGAGCACTGCCGCCGCGACGATCACGCTCTCCATCGACGGCGTCGATCTGTGCATCGGCTGCATCGGATTTTTCCCGCAGGGCATGAAGCTCTGCGGTTATTTTTTTGACCTTCACGACGGCAGACCAATTCTTGCGCATGACACCGACGGCGATCTGCTGAATCTTCTGCTCTGCCTCGGGTGTCTCACGGCGCTCCTCAATCTCTTGGCGCAGACGTGCACAGTCGTCACGTTCCTCGGCAAGGTGACGCGCACGCTCCTCGATTGCTGCACGCCGATCGGCGAGTTCCTGTTTTTCCTTCGTGTAGTCTTCGCGCTGGTTGTCGAATATGGCAAGTGCGCTAGGAACGGGTTTTGCCGCAAAGGCACGCTCGTCACTCTCGAGTTTTTCCTGATCGTTTGCGAGATAGGTCTCGTCTTTTGCGAGCTTTCGCTCACGCTCACGCAGCCGTTTGATGCCGCCGTGCTCGTAGACGTTCTCGGCGATCTGGATGATGCGCTCATAGGAGAGCACTTCTTTTTTCGCCTCGGCAAGTTCAGTTGCCTTCATGCGCACCTGTTCGTCGGCGTGCTGTTTCGCATGGCGCAGCATCGCCGCAGCATCGTCGAGCGTCAGCGAGAGATCATCGCGCATGAGGGTGTACTTGTTCGGCACGGCGAATCCGGCGCGCACCTCATCGAGACGGCATCTTGTCTTCTCAACGAGCTGACTGTATGCCTTCAGTGCTTTCATGTAGCGTGCTTTTGGCAGCTCGTTCCGGAAGAGATATTCGTTGATGCGTTTCTGGATGTTTTTATGTGTGCCGCGTTCGCTGAGTTTCTTTAGATGCGGCTGTAATTTTTTAGCGGCTGCCTTGTAGTCGCGCGTGAGCTTTTGGATGCGCTCGTGCATGGCAATCTCGAGTTCGCCCATCGCCACATCTTCGTCCTCCGTCGCATCCGGCGGCAGGTGGAACGATGCACTGAACTCCTCTGCCTCGTGGAGATCTCTGCGCAGCGTCATGACATCCTCCCACGCAGCACGCCCTTCCTCGCCGAGAAAATCGAGGCGGGCTTCTTCGAGCGCGTCCTTTCCCCATACGAGAGAGGCAGAAAGAACGTCGAGCTCTTTCCGTGCAGTATCCATCTCCGCGCGCAGAGATTCGATTTCCTCTTTGTCCTGTTTGCTGTATTGGGCGATGATCTCCGTGCGCAGGAGGTCATGCGTTTTTTGCGCAGCAGAAAGCATCTGCTCCGCTTCGTCTTCTCTTTCTGCATCCTCATGAAGTGCACGACGGATGATTTTGTCTGTCCTCTGATCGTTGAATTTGCGCAGCTGCTTCTGCCGGCGCACGACATCGTCGTCACGCACAATGGAGGTCGGCGATGTGTGATCCTCGGGCAGACGGTCAAGAATCTCAGCGAGTACCCAGTCGCCGCGCATTTCTGCCTGCATCTTTTGTGCTTCGAGGCAGAGGTGACTGACGCGCACGGGAATGTTGTATTTTTCGAGCACCTCGTTCTGGATGCGCGCATAATCCTCACGCAGCGTGAGGAGATAGTCCCGCCGATCCTTGCCGATCCACTTCTCCGCCTTCGGACATCCACCACGTTCAGGATGCTCTGCATTCGCACGACGGAAGAAATTTTCGGGCGTGCGCTCTTTTGTCCGCTCGACGGCATCCATCTCCCGCGTGGAAAACATGATGTGCACATGCGGGTGACGTTCGCCGTCTGACATCGCGCCAACCTTCTCGTGAACGGCCCATGCGTAATAATGCCCGGCGAGATGTTTCTCCAGGAAGCGATCAAGAATTTCTCTGTTTTGCTCGAGCGTGAGTTCCTGCGGAAGAGAAAAAACGATCTCCTTATACCGCTCGCCGCCGACGCGCTCGAAACGATCAGCGGCATGGAAAAAGCGCAGCGGCGAATCTTGTGCCCACTGCGGAAGATGATGACCGACGGCGAGACAGCCACCGCGACTGGTAAAAGCTGCCTCGCGGTTGATGTACTGTAAATGAGCAAACGCCAAGTCGCCGTCGATGTTTTTTTGCAGCACGCCGAGAATGGAGTTGGCAGCTTTTTCTATCTCGCTTCTTCTTCGGCGAGATAGGGACCATCGCAGAGCAAGACAGGCACGCTGTCTTCCTCCGCCGAGGTAAATATCTCTTTTCTCATCATCCGACAAAAGCAGGTGACGGCGTCTCCTTTGACGAGCCACATCGCCGCCGGGCAGAACATGCAGGTGAAGTCTTCCTTCGGCTTTAGCTGCGGCGGGAGATTCATCAGTGTCGGACTGGAATAGCTCTGCGCCATCTCTGTCATCGAGGTCGGAGAACTTTCGGATACCACAGCGTTTGCTCCATCCGTTTCCGTCGTCTCTGCGATCTCTGTGCTGCTGTCCAGCATGGACAGCATATCCCTGAGCGAGTCCTCGCTGCCACTCAATTTCTTCACGCTCCTTCTGCAATTTTTCATTTTCGCGCTCGAGGTCTGTGTCCAGGAAATGAACGCCGAGGGAAAGGTCACGCTCGGCGATCAGCAGGCTGCGTACAAATGATGTGTCACCCTGGACGTCAAGTTCGTCGCCGAAGATTTTCTGCGCGACGCTCAGTGCGATTGCTTGTGTTTCAGCAGATGCACGGTGACTGACGTGAATGCCGCTTGCATCGAGCTTGATATTTCCGTACGGACTTCTGTAGAGCAGCATCGGTTTTTTCGGAAGAGCGATGATCGGATGTGTGCCATAGATCGTATTTTTGTAACTGCCAATCTGTAAAACACGCCGGCTGTCGATGTCACGGAATTTTCCCTCGCGGCGCACATAGGCGATGTGATCGGTCGATAAAACTCTCATGCCGTTCGGCTTCTTATCCGACTTCAGTCGAAAATGGTACGACGCCATGAGATCATCTCCCTTCATTTTTCATTCGCTATGATGCGTGACAGACGCGTTTTTCGTCAATCGTCTTTTTTGTCTTTCGTCAATTTTTGCCAACCGCAGGTTCAGGGAGCGCAGGCGACCGACAAAACAGCATCATTAAATTTTCGTGAGAATCGCGCTTTTGTGATGCTGCGTTTTCTGTCGCTCCTGCACCGAGTTTCTCCTCCGGGAGAAACTCCTAAGTGCACCTCCAACCTCTCATAACACCTTGATTATACTATTGGGACGATACTACATCAAGTGTCAGATATGACACTTGATACTATATGTTGTATCTGCTGTGAGTGCTATGCTAAGATATGAAGAGAAGTGGAATATCTTTTTTGCCGCAAAGGCAAAACTTTTACAGGAGGCGATTTCTATGTCAGTTGAAAACGAGAAAAATGAAACGAAGGATATGCTTGCAAAAATCGACGATCAGCTTCAAAAGCACATGAAGTCTTTGGAAAAGGCTGAAAAGGGGTTGAAGAGCGCACAGCAGAAAATTCGTACCTGCAAGAAGATGATTAGCGACATCGAGCGGATGCGGAGCGCGGTCATTGGTGAGAGAGTTGTTGCGATGGGATTTGATACACCGCAGGAACTGGAACGTCTGGAAGAAATCGCGCGTGCGAAAAAAACAAGTGAGGACGCATCGCAGGAAACGCATTCGACGGAGATGAACACGTCGCCAGAATCGCATGAGGGGGCGATGATGTGAAGCGTCTTTTTATCGCAGAGAAGCCCAGTCTCGGGCGTGCGATTGCCCAAGGACTTGGCAAGTGTACGCCGGGGGATGGCTGCATCTATGCCGGTGGCGATGTCGTGACGTGGTGCTTCGGTCACATTTTGGAGCAGTGCAGCCCAGAAGAGTATGATGAAAAGTATAGAGCATGGCGCATCGAGGATTTGCCGATTCTTCCGACGCAGTGGAAGATGAAGGTGAAGAAGGGAGCCGAAAAACAGTACAAGGTAATCCGTGCACTCGTCAAGGATGCGGATGAGATCGTCAACGCTGGCGATCCAGATCGCGAGGGACAGCTGCTTGTCGATGAGGTGCTCAATGAGCTCGGTGTTCTGCACACAAAACCAATCCGACGGATTCTCCTCAATGCACTGGATGAAAAATCCGTCGCTGAGGCTCTGCGGAATTTGCGTCCGAACGAGGAGTTTGTCGGGCTGCGCAATTCCGCACTTGCACGCAGCCGTGCCGATTGGCTCATCGGAATGAACCTTTCGCGCATCTATACGATTCGTGCGCGTGCGGCAGGGTATCCGAACACGGTTAGTGTCGGACGCGTGCAGACACCGACGATGGGGCTCGTTGTTCGTCGTGAGATTGAAATCCGTCAGTTCCGTCCCGTTACATTTTTTACGCCGCGTATTTCATGGCAGCATGCCAATGGAACTTTTCTTACGAAGTGGAAGACGCGCGAGATGGATGGCGTCGATGCGGAAGGGCACATCATTGATCGTAACGTTGCGGATCGTATTTTATTAGAAGGAAAAAATTCTGCGGCATCCGTTGCACATGTGGAGCAAAAGAAGGGAACATCTGCGCAGCGTCTTCCGTATTCGCTCTCTGCGCTTCAGATCGAGGCGGGGAAGAAATTCGGCTACTCGCCGCAGGATGTTCTCGATACGCAGCAGTCACTTTACGAGAAGAAGTATACGAGCTACCCGCGATCGGATTGTGACTATCTGCCGGAGAATCAGCTGGCGGATAAAGAGACGATTCTCAAAAATCTCGCGTCGCTCGGCGCACCGTTTTCGTCATTTGCCGAAAATGCGGATCACAGCATTGTGAGCCGGGCATGGAATGACAAAAAGATTTCTGCGCATCATGCGATCATCCCGACGACGGTTTGTCCGAACTATGCCGAGCTCTCAGAGATGGAGAAGAATCTTTATGATCTTGTTGCGCGTGCCTATATCGCACAGTTCTATCCGCCGCAGGAATTTCTCACGACCAAAATCGACGTCAGTGTCGGTGCAGAACAATTTACGGCGAGTGGAAAAGTCGTTTTGCAGGATGGGTGGAAGGTACTCTATCAAAAGGAGAGGGAGGAGAGCGCGGAGGCAGATGCCGATGAAGCGCAGAATCTCCCGGCTGTCCATGAGGGTGATCCCATGCAGTTCTCCGATGGGAATGTGCAGGAGGGCGTCACGAAACCACCGCTCAGGTTCACGCCGGCGACACTTCTCAAAGCGATGAAGGAAATCCATAAGTACGTCAAGGACAAGGAACTCAAAGAAACGCTGAAGGAATGCTCCGGGATCGGAACAGAGGCGACGCGCGCCGAGGTGATCGAGATCATCCAGAAGCGCGGGTACGTCCGCCTGAGCAAAAATTTTTTCGTGCCGGACGAGATCGGCATATCGCTCTGTCAGATTCTGCCCGAGCAAATTATTTTCCCTGACATCACGGCACGCTGGGAGAATGATCTCGACGCGATCAGCCGGGGAAGTATGTCGGTGAAGGATTTTTCTGCCCAGCAGGAAATCTATGTGCGGGAACTGCTCGAAAATGCGAAAACCTCGGCAATCGCACCGCCGAAGAACGTCGTAAAATGTCCGACGTGCGGGAAGGCGATGCTGCGGCGAAAAGGAGCAAAAGGATTCTTTTGGGCGTGCACGGGATACCCGGAGTGCAAGACGACGCTGCCGGATAAAAATGGAAAGCCGGATACTGCGTCGAAGAGCAGCGCGCGAAAAGGGAGGAAGTTCTGATGAATATTGTTGCTTTAAGTGGTCGCCTTGCTGCCGATGTTCGCGATCACTATACCAAAGCGGGAAAACACGTCGTTCATTTTCCGCTGGCGGTGCAGAAAAGTTTCAATAAAGATGAGGAAGGGAAATATCCCGTCAATTATTTCCAGATCGAGCTCTGGAATAAGGTCGCCGATTCCTGCGCTGCGCATCTTTTGCGCGGCGACCGTGTCAACGTGCAGGGCTATCTGGATACAGAAAGCTATCGTGGTGATGATGGAAAAACCAATTACCAAACGAAGGTCGTCGCCACGAATGTCGAATTTCTGACACCAAAGAACCGCGATGAGCCGTCAAGCGAGAAAAGCGAGGACGAGGAAAGTGTAGCGGCTGCTGCGGAGGAACACGGTGAGCTCTCGGAAGAACAGCTTCGTGATGTGCCGGCAGCAACATCACCGTCTCCACGAATTTTTTCTGACGTTCCGGATGACGAGATTCCCTTTTAGAAAACAATAGCAAAAAAGAAGAGCAGCGGATTGTACGGCTGCTCTTCTTTTTTTCATGGAGAAATTCCGCTATACTGTTTACTGGCGAAAGAAAATCAGAAAGGGGACTTCTCCATGTACGAAGACTTTAACACATTCTTACTCAAACTTCCAGAGGGCTGCAAGAATTTTATCGCGGAGGACTGCCTTGTTTTCCATCTTCCGCGTAAGCGACATCGGTGCCCTGTATGCGGATCGACGCACACATATGTACACGACTATCGAGAGCAGCTCTTATGTGGCATTCTTTCCAATCTGAGCTATGTCTATCGGAAGAGACGGTATCGCTGTCAGGATTGTGGAAAGGTATCGGCTGAGGAAAATCATTTTCTTGAACGCTATCAGCGAATGCCGAAAAGTGAAATCCATACTATTGTCCAGGAACACGGTGAGCTTGTCTCGTCCTCTCTTATTGCACGTCGGCATGGCATCTCCGCGACCACAGTCATGCGTCATTTTGCGCGTGCACAGCAACAGGAAACTTTTGGTGCGCTGGATGTAGCCGTGTCCTTGGACGAGTTTTGCGGGCATGTCGGCGCAAAGTATCAGGTCGTTATCAATGCGTTGCGCATGCGACGCTGCTGTAACGTCATAGATGATCGATGCGCTATGACGATTTATGATCGCCTCCTTTTGTATCCACTCTCCGAACGGGAACGGGTCAGCATCGTCAGCATCGACCTCTCGCCATTCTTTCATAAAATCGCAGAGGAATGTTTTCCAAGTGCAAGAATTGCCGCCGATAAATTCCACGCCGTACGCCTTGCCGTTGACGCACTCGACACAATCCGTCGAGAAGTTCAGGCGAATCTTCCGGCGGGTGAACGCAAACATTTCCGTAACGCCCGGCGTATTCTCTTGGGACGTGAAACGAAACTCAGAGCATGGGAAAAGAACAAATTCATGCAGATGCTCTCCATGTCGGAACGTCTGAGAACAGCACATGCACTCAAAGAAGAATACTGCCGTCTGTTTGACAGCACTGATCGAAAAGACTTTGCCGCACGGCTGCATCAATTTCGTCAGCACGTCCTCGCTGCGGGACTTGCACCGTTCGCTCGTGTCTTGAAGACGACGGAGCAATGGAAAGAAGAAATTTGGACAGGCATCGAAAGCGGCTACAACAACGGATTCACCGAGGGCTGCAACAACACAATCAAAGTTCTAAAGCGCGTCTGCTATGGCTTCCGTAACTTCGAGAACTTCCGCCGCCGTATCCTATTCATTCTTAATAATGAGGAACGTATCGCTCGTCGTACAAAAAAGGCCTAAAATATTGCAAATTTTTTCTCCACAACTATTGACAAAGAGCCTGTTTTTCTTATCGGAGTTATAAATTTTCTTGGTTTAGGAAAAATAATCAATTCCTTTGATATCATTATATGGGTGGTATATTCATTCTTCTCAGCACTGATCTTTAATATGGGGTTCAGGTACATTTTCGATCCATGTGAGGAGAAGCGGCGAAAAAAAGAGGCACTAGAATCAATCACCGAACTAAGGAATGTGTGTCGTCAGCGAAAGATACTTTAGCATCGCATATCAAAAAATGGCTCTACGTCAAATGTTACGGACATGCGTGCTCCACGCAAACACTTAGTTGTCAAGCGTTCGTGTGCTTGTACGCTCAAATGCCGCTAGACTTCTTAAATGTGCTATGCTTGAACGAAAGAAGTCCGGCGGGGCATAGCGCACACTTTTCTCATTTACTCCACTAGGGGGGCTTAGGAGCATCGCTGTTCTTGTTTTTCCGTAACATTTATCATAGAACCAAGAAAATGGCTGATTTGGCTTTTCCAATGTGTGCTGATATACTAAAAATGTCCTAGACACCTTGGTTTAGGAGCGTGGGATTGTTGTCAATAGCGAGACGCTCAGCGCGTAATAACCATGAACGTTCAAGGTTATTACCGCTTCCCAAGCGATCAGGTTAGCTGTTAAGTAAACGGTGAAACTGATAGTATCCATTTGACATTCTCCTATCATTATTATAGCACAATGAAGGATTGTGTTTGACAACTGTTAAGTTGTTCGGCGACTTAGCATCATAATGTGTATACCCATCGGTAGCGGGATGTTGTCACCCTGACCGATGGGTTTTGCGTTATAGGAGGTATAATGTCTAATTCTTTTGATGAATTAAGAAAAAAGAACCAACAACGGGCATATGCACATTTTGGCAGAAGAGGCTCTATGAAGGATGCGTGGATATGGGAATATATTATCGATCCTGCAAAGGTAAAAAAACATAATTTTTATCCATTTATTTCATATGAAAAGAATTATACAAAATATGATGGGAAAGAGCAGAATCCTCAAGATCGAAAAAAAGAGAAATACAGAGAACTCTGCTATTCCACGCATTTAGATCGGTGTATATACCAATATTATGGAGCTATCCTAAATGAAATGTATAATCAACGTGTCCTGAAGGATGATATAAATGATACGTCTATAGCGTATAGGAACAACTTGCATAAAAGCAATATACACTTTGCGAAAGAAGAAATAGATTTTATTCGCTCTATGAAGCAATGCTATATTATAGTTGGTGATTTTAAGAGCTTTTTTGATTCGCTCGACCATCTCTATCTAAAATACCAGTTATGCAATTTGATGGAGACAGACCGACTTCCCGATGATTATTATGCAATCTACAAAAACATAACAAAATATGCGATGTGCAGACTGGAAGATATACTGGAGTTCTTTGGAAAAGAGAATAATCATAGAAACAAGAAAGAACTTAATAGTAAACATAAAATAATGTCAGATGAGGATTTTAAGACCTTTAAGGGCATGTCCTTTGCAAACAAACGAAGAGGATTAAAAGAAACAAACAAGCATAGGGCTGTTGCAAAAAATGAATCTCATCAAGGGATTCCTCAAGGATCAGCAATCAGCGCGGTGTTTGCGAATATTTATATGCTTGATTTTGATAAGAATGTCTATGAGTATGTGAAGTCGTATCAAGGTTTGTATATGCGCTATAGCGATGATTTTATTATTATCTTACCAGGAAGCGATGATGGTATTTTTAGAGAACAGTACCGGACAATTCGATCGGAAATAGATAAGATTCCTTCTTTGGTATTGGAATCGAAGAAAACGCAAGTATATCAATATTCTGCGGGAGGAATGCTAAACTGCAATGAAACTTTTATTCCTGGCGGCATAGCCGGGAAAGACGCCCTTGACTATCTGGGGTTTACATTTGATGGCAAAGAGGTAACTTTACGAGATAAGACCGTATCTAAATACTATTATCGGATGTATCACAAGGCAAAGGCGGTTCGACGTTGGGCGAAAAAAAGCGGCAGGGTACAAGCAAAGAGCCTGTACAATCTGTATTCTTCGCATAGAAACCAAGGTCCTGTTACGGACAAAGATAAAAGAAAACATAAACATGGTAACTTTTTGTCGTATGTGCTGCGTGCTCAAGGCTTATTTGGAAGAGATGAGCCAATTTCGCGCAGCACGAGGAACCATATGCTAAAAATCAAGCGTATTATAAAACCTAAAAAGAAATGATTGGTGTTTGTGACGATGTAGGATATCAGAGGGGTGGATTTAGGGGATTGTTATCTTTTAGCAATCGGGAGCACTAGCTTTTTATTTCAGACTCTGAGGAGATCGTACTCCCTCCTCCGTCACGATCGCCGTAATGAGCTCGTGATCAGTAACGTCGAACGCGGGGTTATACACCTTTACGCCGTCTGCGGTCATGCGCTCGCTGTACCACATATCGGTGACTTCCTCAGGTGGGCGCTGTTCGATATGGATGTCGCTGCCTGTGGGAGTGGAGAGGTCGATGGTGGAGGTTGGGGCGCAGACGTAGAAGGGAATGCCGTAGTGCTTGGCGAGGATGGCGACGCCGGAGGTACCAATTTTGTTGGCGACGTCGCCGTTGGCGGCGACACGGTCGCAGCCGACGAAGACGGCGTCGATCCAACCGTTTTTCATGACGGTGGCTGCCATGTTGTCACAGATGAGGGTGACATCCATGCCGGTGGCACTGAGTTCGTAGGCAGTGAGGCGTGCGCCCTGCAGGAGAGGGCGTGTCTCGTCGGCGTAGATTTTAAAGTGGTAGCCTTTTTGGTGTCCGAGATACATGACGGCGGTTGCGGTGCCGTATTTGGCGGTGGCGAGCTGTCCGGCGTTACAGTGGGTGAGGAGCCCGTAGCATGGCTTTACGAGGGTGAGCGCGTGCTCGCCTATTTTTTTGCAGATGTTGATGTCCTCCTGCTTGATGCGAAGGGCTTCGTCACGCAGGAGTGCGCGGATTTCGGGGATGGATTTGCCCTCAGCGTTTTTAACGACAGCTTCCATGCGATTCAATGCCCATGAGAGGTTGACGGCGGTGGGGCGGGAGGAGTTGAGGTAGTCGGCGGCTTCGTGGAAACGCCGCGCGAATTCAGCGTAGTCGCCGGTGTCGATCTCAAGGGCGGCAAGGTAGATGCCGATAGCAGCGGCGTCGCCGATGGCGGGGGCACCGCGTACCTGCAGTTCACGAATTGCTGTCCAGATTTCGCCCTGCGTTTTGAGGTGGAGGTATTCGGCTTTGTTTGGGAGTTTTGTTTGGTCGATGATGACGAGCGCGCGCTCCTCTTCGTCGAGGGCTAGGGTTTCCATGTCGAGAATGTTGGTGTTCATTGTATTCCTCCTAAACAGTCGGATACTTCCACTTCTTTAGCTCGTCCGCCGGAATGGTCGCGGGTTCGTGTCCGAGGACGGTGAGGCAGCGGTAGTAGATGTCGGCGAGTTCTTCGATGTAGCTTGCCTTGAGCAGGGCTTCCTTGAGACTGTCCGCGACGGCGACGACACCATGCGCCCGCATGAGGACGACATCGGAGATGGAGAGCGGCGCGAGGACGTTCTCCGCCGCTGCGCGTGTACCCGGACGGCCGTAGGGTGCAACGGGGACATAGCCCTCCTTGCAGCCGAGAATGGAGAGCTCGTAGACGATAGCGGGGATGCTCTTGTTCATGACGGCAAATGCAGTTGCCGCGCGTGAGTGTGTGTGTGCGACTGCGCGGACATCGCTGCGGCTTCGATAGATCGCCGTGTGCATCATCAGCTCGCTGGTCGGTTTGCGCCCGTTCACAGATTCGACGGTTTGTCCGTCCATATCAATGACCACGATGTCGTCTGCGGTCATCTCCTCGCGATCCATGCCGGTCGGCGTGATGCAGACGTGTCCGCTCGCTGTGTCGCGGATGCTGAAATTCCCCGAACGGTGCCGGCACAGTCCCGCGTGATCCGCCGCGCGTGCATAGCATCGTACGTCCTCTTTGATTTGTTCGAGCATAATTGCCCTCCTCATACACTTACAGATCTATTTTAACGAAAATTCAAGGGATTTTGCAAGTATTTTTCCATATGTATAAAACGGAATAAATCGGGGGCAGATGCTATATAAAAGGTTTGACTTTTATTGGGAATGGTTTATAATATAAATCGTATAAAGGGTGCGGCGAAAAAGGTACGCAGCACCGAGAATGAAGGACTTAACAGGGGGTATTTCAATGGCAGTAAAAGTTGCTATCAATGGTTTTGGCCGTATCGGTCGTCTCGCATTTCGTCAGATGTTCGATGCTCCCGGCTATGAGGTCGTCGCGATCAACGATCTGACGAGCCCGAAGATGCTCGCCCATCTCCTGAAGTATGACTCCACGCAGGGGCGTTATAAGTATGCGGATTCGGTCACGGCAGGTGACGACTCCATCACGGTGAACGGCAAGAAGATCAACATCTATGCCCAGGCGAAGGCGGAAGAGATTCCATGGGGCAAGCACGATGTCGATGTCGTGCTCGAGTGCACGGGCTTCTACACGGCAAAGGACAAGGCTTCGGCACATCTGAAGGCAGGCGCAAAGAAGGTCGTCATCTCCGCGCCGTCGGGCAACGATCTCCCGACGATTGTCTTTAACGTCAACCACAAGACGCTGAAGAAGGAAGACACGGTCATCTGCGCAGCATCCTGCACGACGAACTGCCTTGCACCGATGGCAAAGGCGCTGAACGATCTCGCTCCGATCAAGAGCGGCATCATGTCGACGATCCATGCCTACACGGGCGATCAGATGGTGCTCGACGGCCCGCAGCGCAAGGGTGATCTGCGCCGCAGCCGTGCTGCAGCGATCAACATCGTTCCGAACTCGACGGGTGCGGCAAAGGCAATCGGTCTCGTCATCCCCGAGCTCAACGGCAAGCTGATCGGCTCGGCGCAGCGCGTTCCGACCCCGACGGGTTCGACGACGCTTCTCTATGCAGTGGTCGACGGCAAGGTCACGGTTGAGCAGGTCAATGCACAGATGAAGAAGGAAGCAACGGAGTCGTTCGCGTACAACGAGGACGAGATCGTCTCCAGCGACATCATCGGCACGACGTACGGCTCGATCTTCGACGCGACGCAGACGATGGTCAGCGACACGGGTGACGGCAATACGCTCGTCCAGGTGGTCTCCTGGTACGATAACGAGAACAGCTACACGAGCCAGATGGTTCGCACGATCAAGTACTTTGCGGAACTCGGCTGAGACAAGTAAACAGAGATATACGGGACACGGGGCGGAGTTGCTAGCGCTTTGATTTGGTTACCGTGTGCATACGATCTTTCACGAGGTCCGGCCGACGTTTGGGCCGAACCTCGTTTTTATTTAGGGAAAGACTGATGCATTCAGCGATTCCTTTCTGGAGGGGACAATATGAACAAAAAGACAATGATGCACATTGATCCGCGTGGGAAAAAGGTGTTCGTCCGCGTGGACTTCAACGTGCCGATGGACGAGAATCAGCACATCACGAACGACACGCGCATCCGTGCGACGCTCCCGACGATTCAGCATCTGTTGAATGCGGGGGCGGCGGTCATCCTCGCATGTCATGTCGGCCGTCCGACGGAGGCACGCGAGCCGCAGTTCTCGACGCGTCCGATTGTGGCGCGCCTCGAGGAGTGCCTCGGACAGCCTGTGAAATGGGCATCGGACTGCGTGGGCCCCGAGGCGGAGAAGGCTGCCGCCGAGCTGAAGCCGGGTGAGGTGCTGCTGCTTGAGAATCTGCGCTATCACAAGGCGGAGAAGAAGAACGATCCCGCATTCGCGAAGCAGCTCGCATCGCTCGCGGACATTGCGGTGGACGATGCGTTCGGTGTCGCGCACCGTGCACACGCCTCGAACGTCGGAATTACGGCACATCTTGAGACGGTGGCGGGCTTCCTCATGGAGAAGGAGATCAACTACATCGGCAAGACGCTTGAGAATCCGAAGCGTCCGTTCGTCGCCATCATTGGCGGCGCGAAGGTCTCGGACAAGATCGGCGTGATCGAGAACATGATCGACAAGGTCGATACCATCATCATCGGCGGCGGCATGGCGCACACCTTTGACGCATCGAAAGGGTACCCTGTCGGCGACTCCCTCGTCGAGCGCGACAAGATTGAGCTCGCGAAGGAGTTGCTCGAAAAGGCGGCAAAGAAGGGCGTGAAGGTCGTCCTGCCCGTGGATCTCGTCATCGCGGACAAGTTCGCGGCGGATGCGAATACGAAGATCGTCGATGTGGACAAGGTGCCCGACGGCTGGCAGGCGCTTGATAGTGGTCCGAAGACCTCCGAGGAGTATGTAAATGCTCTCAAGGGGGCAAAGACGGTGATCTGGAACGGACCGATGGGCGTGTTCGAGTTCGATGCGTTTGCAAAGGGTACGGAGGCAGTCGCGCGTGCGGTTGCACAGGCGACGAAGGAAGGCGCGATCTCGATTGTCGGCGGCGGCGACTCGATTGCGGCGCTGAAGAAGACGGGGCTGTCCGAGAAGATCTCGCACATCTCGACGGGCGGCGGCGCGACGTTGGAGCTGCTCGAGGGCAAGGTGCTGCCGGGCATCGCGGCACTCGCGGACGAGTAAAGAGTGCAGTGCATCCCCCACGCGAACACAGAGTTGCGCAAGTGACCGTGTGCTTATTCGCCTAAGGAATCGCTGATAAAATGAAGTCCGTCAGATTGGCGTAGATTTTTCGTCCGAACAAGGAGGCAAACCGGACGCATAGCCAAAGCTATGTGGAGGATTTGCCGACACAGTGCGGGCAAAAAAGATGCGTCAAGATGGCGCGGCTGAATTTATCAGTGCTTCCCTAAATATCTGCGGACTTCTTAAACGCGCTTCGCTTGAGCGAAAGAAATCCGCAGGGGGGGCGAAACGCACAAGCGGTCAACGTCATCCAATCACACATCGCTAAAGCTCGTGTTCTTGGGACGTTTTCCCATGCGACCTGTTTCCCAATCAGCTTCGTCCTACGGACTTGCTTCTTGGACAGGTCAGTATTTCCTCACTTGCTTCACTACGGTTCGCTTAGGGGGATTGCACTGTACCTTCCATGATGTTTACAATAGAGGAGAACATATATATGGCAAGAACACCGATTATTGCAGGAAATTGGAAGATGAACAACACGGTCGCGGCGGGGGTCGCGCTCGTGAAGGAACTCGCTCCGCTCGTCAAGGACGCAAAGGCGACGGTCGTGGTCTGCCCGACGGCGACGGCGCTCGCGGGCGTGACCGAGGCGGTCAAGGGCTCGAACATCGCCGTCGGCGCACAGAACGTGCACTGGGAGAAGAGCGGTGCCTACACGGGTGAGATTTCGACGGAGATGCTGACGGAGCTCGGTGTCACCTACTGCGTGCTCGGCCACAGTGAGCGCCGTGACTATTTCGGCGAGACGAACGAAGGCGTGAACAAGCGTGCTCATGCGGCGTATGCGGCCGGCATCACGCCGATCATCTGCTGCGGCGAGTCGCTTGCGATCCGTGAGGCGGGCACGTACCTCGCCTACGTCGCGTATCAGATCGAGGCGGCGCTTGCGGGCTTTGCGGCGGCAGATGTAGCGAAGCTCGTCATTGCATACGAGCCGATCTGGGCGATCGGCACGGGCAAGACAGCGACGTTCGATCAAGCGGAGGAGGTCTGTGCGCACATTCGCAAGACCGTCGAGGCGAAGTACGGCGCGGCGGCAGCCGAGGGCATCCGCATCCAGTACGGCGGCAGCGTGAAGCCAGAGACGATTGCGGGCCTCATGGAGAAGCCGAATGTCGACGGTGCACTTGTCGGCGGCGCGGCGCTCAAGGCGAAGGATTTTGCTGCGATCGTCAACTTCTGATTTTTCTACAGACGTATACATTTGCTTGGTTGGCGCGGATGCTTCGCTTTGCGGAGAATCTGCGCCTCCTGAGTATTGAGCGAAAGCTCTTAGAAAGAATAAAATATTATGGCAAAACTTAAGAATGCACCCGTCGCCCTCATCATTATGGACGGCTTTGGCGACGGCGACCCGAACGATCTCAAGTACAATGCAATTGCAATGGCAAAGACACCTGTGATCGACGGACTACTTGCGAAGTATAAGCACAATGAGATTCAGGCCTCGGGCGAGTATGTCGGACTGCCGGACGGGCAGATGGGCAACTCCGAGGTCGGGCACACGAACATCGGTGCAGGCCGCATCGTCTATCAGCAGCTCACGCGCATCACGCGCGACATCAAGAACGGCGACTTCTTCAAGAACAAGGCTCTGCTCACGATTGTACGCGGTGTAAAGGAGCGCGGCGGTGCCCTGCACGTCATGGGGCTGGTCTCGCCGGGCGGCGTGCACAGCCATGACGATCATCTCTTTGGCGTACTTGAGCTCGCCAAGCGCGAGGAACTGACCGAGGTCTGGATTCACGCATTCCTCGATGGGCGCGACGTGCCGCCTAAGAGCGCGACGGAATACCTCGCGGCAGTCGAGAAAAAGGCGGCGGAGATCGGTGTCGGCAAGATCGCTACGGTCAGCGGCCGCTACTATGCGATGGATCGCGACCATCGCTGGGAGCGCGAGCAGCTCGCCTATGAAGCGATTGCACACGCCAAGGCAAAGTCGACGGCAAAAACAGCGGTCGACGGCGTGCTCGCCTCCTATGCCGATACGAGCGAGAAGCCCGAGGGCGTGACGGATGAGTTCGTCGTGCCGTTCGTGGTCGCGGGATACCCCGGCATGAAGAACGGCGACGGCGCGATCTTCTACAACTTCCGCCCCGACCGTGCGCGTCAGCTCACGCACGCATTCGTGGATGAGAAATTTGACGGCTTCGCGCGTGACGAGTCACTGAAGATCCCGTTTGTGACATTCTCGCAGTATGAGGCGGGGATGAACGCGCTCGTGGCGTTCCCGCCCGAGGAGATCGACAACACGTTCGGTCAGTATGTGCAGGATCTTGGCTACACGCAGCTGCGCATCGCCGAGACGGAGAAGTACGCACATGTCACCTTCTTCTTCAACGGCGGTGTCGAGGAGCCGTACAACGGCGAGGATCGCATTCTCGTGCACTCCCCGAAGGTAGCGACCTACGATCTGCAGCCCGAGATGAGCGCGATCGAGGTCACGGACAAGGTGGTTGAGGCGATCAAGTCGAAGAAGTATGACTTCATCATCCTCAACTATGCGAACTGTGACATGGTCGGACACACGGGTGTTGTCCCTGCGGTTGTGAAGGCGGTCGAGACGGTCGATACCTGCGTCGGGCGCTTTGTCGATGCCATCCGCGAGGTGGGCGGCGAGGTCTGCATCACAGCGGATCACGGCAACGCGGATAAGATGTGGGACTATGAGACGAATCAGCCGTTCACGAAGCACACGACGAATCCCGTGCCGTTCATCGTGGTCTCCGACCGCATCAAGGAAGTGCACACGGGCGCGCTTTGCGACATCGCGCCGACGCTTCTGACGCTCGCGGGTCTGCCGATCCCGAAGGAGATGACGGGCAAGCCGCTCGTGACGCTCGCATAGAACATGTGATGGGATGGCCCCTCCGGTATTTTGCGGAATACCGGAGGGGCTGTTTTACGTCCGTCGAAAATTTTCATGGGAGTTGTATTTTGAAACAAATCTCACGGAAATTCGTACCGTTCTGTGATATGCTGAAACACAAATAGAAATATGTGAGCGGCGGGAGGAAGCGAATGGGGATTCAGGTCAAGAGAGCAGGCGTGCGGCGTGCACAGTGCAGCTGCAGTATGCCCGCTGTCTGGTGGGCGCTCTCGTACGCGCGGGGGGCGCTTGTCATCTTTCACAGTCCGCGCTCCTGTGCGCATGTGGTGCGCGAAAAGGATGTCGGTAGCTTTCACCGTCTGGTCGGTGCAGGAACGTATGCACCGCCGTCGCCCGTGCCGCTCCTCACGAGCGGAATCGGCGAGGGCGATGCGGTGTTCGGTGCGGTGGAGCGGCTGCGTGCGTGCGTCCGCTATGCGGCAGAGAAGTACCATCCGCGTGCTGTCTTTATCGGCGGCTCCTGCGTGAGCGGCATCATCGGAGACGATACGCGGGCGGTGGCGGAGGAGATGGAGGAGGAGCTCGGTCTGCCCGTGGTGGCAGTTCCTACGAGCGGCTTTTTGGACGATGAATCCTTTGACGGCTATCTCTCGGTCGCGCGTGTGCTGACCGACCGCTTTATGCAGCCGCCCGCGCGGACGCGGCAGGGAACGGTGGCATTTCTCGGCGACTACGGCGGGCTCTACAGCGCATACGTACAGGAGCTGAAGCGGCTGCTCGCGGGGATCGGGCTGCAGCTTACGGTACAGTTCCCCACCTACACCCCGCTGGATGAGATACAGGCGGTGCCGGAGGCGGAGCTGCTCGTTGTGCTCGGCAGTGCGATGTCGGATGAAAAACAGGAGATGCTCATCGCGTTCGCCGAGGAGCTGCATACGCGCTTCGGTACGCCGTACTTTGCCGAGGCGTTTGCGGGCGGTGCGGAGGAGACGGCGCATTGGCTGCGCTGCATCGGCGCACGGTGCGGGCGTGCGTCGGAGGCGGAGGAGGTGATCCGACGTGAGGAGGAGGCGTTCGAGCGCATTCTCGTGCGTGCGCGGGAGATGCTTGACGGGCGGCGCACAGTGCTGGTCGTCGGTCGCGAACTGCACTGGCTGCAGCCCGAGATTCTCCTGCGTCTGATCGAAAAGGCGGGCGTACGTCTCGCCGGAATCATCCTCCTCGCGCTCTTTACCGAGGAGCAGCGTACCGCAGTGGAGGAAGGGCTGCGGCAGTGCACGGATGTACCGATCCTTGCGGTGGAGGAGCCCACGAGCGAGGATCTGCTGCGGTCGGTGGATTTCGTCTTTACCACGCATGAACTCGTGGACGTGGATCTGCGGCAGATCCTGCTCGGCAAGCTGCCCACGGTCGGGTGGGCGATGGAGCGGCAGATCATCGAGGATATGGAGCACGTACTCTATCGGCATACGGACAGAGGAGGGCTGATCTATGGATGAGGAGGTTCTCTCCTTCGACGATATGTCCGTGTGGATGGAGAGCTGTGCGCTGACCGGTGCGGCGGCGTTCTTTGCCGGGCTGCGCGGCTGCGCCGTGATCGTCAACGGGCCGCTGTGGTGCTATCTCTTTACGCAGCGGCACATCGAGCAGAGCCAGAGCGACATCTCGCACCGTATGAAGTGCACACAGCTCGACAACGATGCAATTGTGTTCGGTGCGGAGGAGTATCTGCGCGAAGCCCTGCAACCGCATATCGACCATCCGCCCGCGCTGCTCGCCGTCATCAGCGGCAGCTCTGCGAGCCTGATCGGCGACGATGTCGGGGCGATTGCACGTGCGGCGGGGGTGACCTGTCCCATCGTCGCCATTGACAGCGGCGGGCTGATCGGCAGCTTTGCGGACGGATGGGCGCGTGCCGCCTGCGCGGCGCTTGAGGCACTGCTCCCAGAGGCACAGGGAGAGGTGCGGCACGGGGTCAACCTCATCGGCATGACCTCGTCCTACTACAACGGTGAGAACGATGCACGGGAGCTTGTGCGTCTGCTGACGGGGGCGGGCTATGAGGTGCGCCGCGTATTTGGCTGCGATATGCCGCCCGAGCGTATTGGCGATCTTGCACAGGCGGAGCTCAATATCGTTGTGCATGACGAACTCGGTCTTGCGGCGGCAAAATATATAGAGGAACGCTGCGGCACGCCGTATATCGCGCCGCTTCCCCCGTACGGTCGTGCGGGAACGCGGCGGTGGCTTGCGGCGATCTTTGCCGCACTGCCGCCCGTACGCGGCGAGGATGCCATGGAGGAGATTGCGGCGGCGGAGCGCAGGGACTTCCTGCGGATCAACGATCTCAAGAATACGTGGGGAGAGCTGCTCTTTGATACCGTGCTCATCCGCGCGCCGCGCTCGTCGGCGTGGGGACTTGCCGAGGCGCTGCGGACGGAGTGGGCGGATGTGCGCCATCTCGCCGTCGCGGCGCAGCTGCGAGGGGATGCTGCCGCCGTACGGATCGCGGACGAGCAGCTCGCGGAGACGGACACGGCGCGGGCACAGGAACTCCTCGCAGCAATGGAGCGTGGGCTGCTCATGGGGAGCAGCAGCGAGTCCGTGCTTGCCGACCCGTGCAGGATGCTCTATGTCCCCGTCGCCTATCCCGTTGTGGATCGTCTGCACATCTCGGATCAGCCGTTTATGGGGCTGCGCGGCGCACGGCACATCGAGGACATGCTCTGGAACGGAAGTGTCCTTCGGCGTGAGATCTCCGTCCGCGCGGGTATGAGCCGATCCATCCCGAAAATATGATGCGGGAGATTTTTGCCATTCATCAGGGGCAGGTATCGTATACGCCTGTCCTTTTTGCATTTGAAAGAGCGTGAGCAGAATGGTATACTGAGGATCATGAGAGAAATGATCGGAGGTTGCTATGCTGCGATTTTTGGTGCTGTTGCGTGCGCTGCGGAGCGATATTGCCGTGCTGCTCTTTGCGATGGTGCGGCGTGATACGCCGCGTGCGGTGAAGTTCCTATTTCCGCTCGCGCTGCTCTATCTCGTGAGCCCCATTGATATTGTACCCGACACGATCCCGCTGCTCGGCGCGGTGGACGATATGGTGATCCTGCCGGCGGCGACGGAGCTGCTCGTGCGTATGCTTCCGCCTGAGGCGCGTGCAGAGGGGGAGCGCAGGGTGGCGCGTTACGGGACGCTCGTACTCGTCGTGGCATCCATCGTGCTGATCCTCTGGCTTGTGCTCCTCGTCTGGGCACTCTCGAAGGTGTTTGCATGAGGCTCTACATTGCAGAGAAGCCGAGTGTCGGGCGTGCGCTTGCCGCATGTCTGCCGCAGCCGCATCGCAAGGGGCAGGGGTGGATCGAGACGGGCGGCGGCGTGGTGACGTGGCTCTTCGGTCATGTTCTCAGGCAGGCGGAGCCGGAGGAATACGATCCAAAGCTGAAGCGTTGGCGTGCGGAGGATCTGCCAATCCTGCCCGATGAGTGGCGGCTCGTCGTCAATGAGAGCGCGGCGCAGCAGTTCGCTGTCGTAAAGGGACTGATCGAGCGCGCGGATGAGATCGTGCACGGCGGCGACCCCGACCGCGAGGGGCAGCTGCTCGTGGACGAGGTACTGGACTATCTCGGCAACGAAAAACCCGTGCGCCGCATTCTCATCAACGCGCTCGACGATAAGAGCATCCACGATGCGCTCGGCGACCTGCGCAACAATCGGGATTTTCTCCCGCTGAAACGCTCGGCACTGGCGCGGGCGCGTGCAGACTGGCTCATCGGGATGAATCTCTCGCGTGCCTATACGCTCGCGGCACGCCGTGCAGGACATGACCGGCTCGTGCTCCCGATCGGGCGTGTCAAGACCCCGACGCTTGCGCTTGTTGTACGGCGGGAGCGCGAGATTGAGAACTTTAAGCCCGCGACATATTATCTGCTCGACGCGGTCTTTCGTCACGAGAAGTCGGGTGAATCGTTTCGTGCGCGATGGAAGCCGTCGGAGGAGCGCACGCCGCTCGATCCCGAGGGACGGCTTGTAGACGAAAAGGCGGCGCAGGCGGCACTTGCCTCGTTTGGTGCGGAGCCGCAGGACGCGAAGGTGACACGCTACGAGCGCAAGAAGAAGGAAGAGCCGCCGCCGCTCCCGTTCTCGCTGTCGGCACTGCAGGTGCTCGCGGGCAAGCGGTACGGCTACGAGCCGCAGCAGGTGCTCGACACGGCACAGAAGCTGTACGAGGAGAAGCTGACGAGCTATCCGCGCTCGGACGCGGAACATCTGCCCGTAAATCAGCACAAGGACGCGGCGAAGATCCTCGGCAATCTCGCCGCGCTGGATACCTCGGAGCTCGGCGCGTGGGCGCGGGCGGCGGATGCAAAGCAGAAGTCTCGCGCGTGGAACGACGCGAAGATCTCAGCGCACCACGCGATCATCCCAACGACCGTGCCCGTGAACCTCGCGCGGCTCAGCGCGGTGGAGCGGAACATCTACGAGCTGATTGCACGCGCCTACATCGCGCAGTTTCATCCGAACTACGTCTACGACCAGACGAAGGTGGAGGTTACCTACCACGGCGAGCTGTTTACCGCGAGCGGACGCACGGAGCGTGCGGCGGGGTGGCGTGCGATGTATCGCACGGCGAAAAATGAGGAGGACGCGGAGAAGGAGGACGAGGAAAGTGCCGTCCTGCCGCCGATGAAAAAGGGCGATGCGGCGGACTACGTGTCCGCAGAACTCGGCACGCGTCAGACGAAGCCGCCCACGCGCTTTACCCCCGCGACTCTCCTGCAGGGCATGAAGGAGATCCACAAATATGTGAAGGACGAGGCGGCGAAGAAGATGCTGCGCGATGTCTCCGGCATTGGGACGGAGGCGACGCGTGCGAGCATCATCGAGGATCTGATTCGGCGCAGATTTTTGAATGCGGCGGGCAAGAAGAAGGTGCTCACGCCGACGGCGGAGGCATATCTCCTCATCGACGCGCTCCCCGATACGATGACGTACCCCGATGCGACGGCGGTCTGGGAGGATCGGCTGCACTCGATGGCGCAGGGGGAGGGCACGCCCGAGGAGTTTCTTGCGGGACAGGCGGCGTTTGCGCGCGACCTCTGTGCGGCGGCACTGACCGCGACCATTGCGGGCGGTGGGGGCGTTCCCTGTCCCGCGTGCGGGCGCGGAGTCATGCAGAAGCGAAAGGGGAAACACGGCGACTTCTGGGGCTGCTCGGCGTTCCCGCAGTGCCGTATGACGGCGAACGATGCGGGCGGCAAGCCCGACTTTACGGGGAAGCGAATTCCGCACAGCGCAGCGGGGGCATCGGGAGAGCATCCCTCCGCGCCTCCTGCGTCCACATACACCCCACGCGGCAGTTATACACCCACGGCGGATGAACAGGCGGAGATGGACGCGCTGTTTTTTGGTGACTGAGTAATGATAGCCATGCAAAGCCAAAAGCGAACCCTAGTGGAGCAAGTGAGTAAAGTGTGCGTTCTGCCTCCTGCGGGTTTCTTTCGTTCAAGCGAAGCGCGTTTAAGAAGTCCGCAGGTATTTAGGCAGATAAGCACACGATCACTTGCGTAACGAGGCGTTCGCGCTGGGGTTGCATGGCGTAATATACAAGATTCCAGCAGGAGGAAACTATGGACTTTACATCGCTTGGTGTGCCCGAGCATCTCATCGCAGCTCTTGCAAAGCGCGGCATCACTGCGCCGACGGAGATTCAGACGGCGTTCATCCCCGCTGCGCGTGCAGGGGAGAATCTGATCGGCGAGGCACCGACGGGGACGGGCAAGACGCTCGCCTACCTCCTGCCCATTATGGAGCGCATCGACCCCGCTGTGCGTACGGCACAGGCACTCGTCCTCGCACCGACGCACGAGCTTGCGATGCAGATTGCGACGGTCGCGCGTGAACTGGCACAGGCGGCAGGGCTGCCGATCGGTGTGCAGGCGCTCATTGGCGGTGCGAACATCAAGCGGCAGATCGAAGCGCTCAAGAAGAAGCCTGCGCTTATTGTCGGCTCTACGCCGCGCGTGCAGGAGCTCCATCGTCTCGGCAAGCTGAAACTCACGGGCGTGAAGCTGCTCGTTCTGGACGAGTTCGACCGCCTCCTCGGCAAACAGCATCTGGACGAGGTGCGCACCGTGATCCGCCTCCTGCCCACAGGCCATCAGGCTCTCCTGCTCTCGGCAACGGCGGGGACGACAGCCGTACGCATGGCAGAGGAGCTGTTTGCGCCGCGTCTCATCCGCGTGGAGAGCACGGCCGCAGCCTATGAAAACTACTATCATATTGTACCGTTTCGTGATAAAATAAAGGCGGTGCAAAAGCTGACGCGCCGTCTGCCCATCAAACGCGGCCTTGTATTTGTCGGACGCAGCTTCGATGCGGCGCATGCGCTCGAAAAGCTGCGCTTTGAGGGGATTGCAGCCGTTGCTCTCATCGGACAGGAGCAGCGCGATCAGCGACGTGCGGCACTCGATGCCATCCGCGCGGGACGCGCACAGCTTCTCATCTCCACCGACCTCGCTGCGCGCGGGCTCGACATCGAGGACGTGGACTATGTGATCCACCTTGATCTGCCCGAGGATGTGCGTACCTACCGTCACCGCGCGGGACGCACGGCGCGTGCGGGTAAGGCGGGCGCGGTCATCGCGCTCGTGGACGAGAAGGAGCAGGGCAAGCTCAAGGCACTCGCCGCACGCATGGAGATCGAGATCACGCGTCTGCCGCGTGCCTGACGGTTTCGCACAGCGTTCATCCATTCCCAAAGGAGGAATTTTTTCGTGGACATATTGCCCACATTGCTCGACATACTGCTTGTTGCCTTTTTGATCTTCATGAACGGCTTCTTCGTTGCGGCGGAGTTCTGCTGCGTGAAGATCCGCACCTCGCGCCTTGAGACGCTGATCGCGGAGGGGAGCAGCCGTGCCGGATATGCGAAGCAGCTCACCGAGCACCTCGACTACTCGCTCTCGGTGACGCAGTTCGGCATCACACTCGCCTCGCTCGGCCTCGGCTGGGTGGGTGAGCCCGCGATTGCGACGCTCATCCTGCCCGTGACGCATGTGTTCGGGCTGCCCGACGAGGTCGGGCACACGATTGCGCTTGCGATAGCCTTTACGATCATCACCTCGCTGCACATCGTGCTCGGTGAACTCACGCCAAAGTCGATGGCAATTGCGAACGTCGAGGACATCATGCTTGCGATTGCGTTCCCTATGGTGCTCTTCGGCCGCGTCATGCGCCCCTTTGTCTGGATTCTGAACACCGTTGCGAATGCGATCAGCCGTAAATTCGGTTACGACGTGAAGGGCGAGAACGAGGACGCGCACACGGAGGAGGAGATTCGCCTCCTAATGAAGGAGAGCTATCGACAGGGGCTCATCAACAGCACGGAGGCGGACTTTGTCGACAATGTCTTTTCGTTCACGGAGCTGAACGCGCGCGAGATCATGGTACCGCGCACGGATATGATCTGCCTCTACCTCGACGACACGCCCGCCGAGCGCATCAAGACCATCCTCGAGGAGCAGCAGACGCGCTACCCTGTCTGCTACGAGGACAAGGATCACATCATCGGCTTTATCCATGTGAAAGACCTGCTCCCGCCGCTCGTGCGCGGCGAGCGGCTGAACCTGCGCCGTTATATCCGCAAGGCACTCGTCGTACCCGAGAGCATGGACGGCAGTGTGCTCCTGCGCACGATGCAGGAGCAGGGGTCACAGCTCGCGATTGTGGTCGACGAGTACGGCGGAACGGCGGGCATGGTGACGGTCGAGGACATTGTTGAGCAGATTGTCGGCGACATCCGCGACGAGTTCGACGAGGAGCGCGAGAGCGTTGAGTGGCGTGCGGGCGACCTCTGCTCTGTCGACGCGAAACTCCTGCTTGAAGAACTCGCGGATCTCCTCGATGTGCGCATCGAGGATGAGGATGTGGACAGTGTCGGCGGCTGGCTCTACGATCAGCTCGGTGTGGTGCCGCAGATTGGGCAGATGGCGGCGCATGCGGGAACGCTGCTCTATGTCGAGGAAGTGGAGGGGATGCGCATCACGCGCGTACTTATTCATTTGCTGCACAGTGTATTGGAGGAACAGGAAGCCTCTGCCGGACATGCGGAGGAGTAGGCCGTATTCACGCATATCGCCGGGCGCACAGCATAAGCGGCATGGGTGAAAATTGCTTGCCACTCCTGGGTTTTCTGTGCTATGATAACAAAATATAGCTATATTAGTGAAGGAAGGGGCTTTTTCTTGCTCACACTCTTAATGGTACTTGATGCAATCGTTGCAATCATTCTCATCGCGTCCGTGCTCGGGCAGGAGGCGAAATCCGCCGGCATGGGCGGTCTCGACGGCGGCGGGGATACGGTGTTCTCGGGAAAG